>Ga0123342_1010016_pt1 | contig 11031 bp, 5 predicted proteins | sample Turbeawhitnodule_FD_89960 | JGI IMG/M metagenome (GOLD analysis project Ga0123342, IMG submission 89960) | Root nodule microbial communities of legume samples collected from Mexico - Turtle bean Mexico white nodule | ecosystem: Host-associated > Plants > Roots > Nodule | place: Mexico: Nepantla... | reverse complement strand
TTATTAATATTATTAATATTATTAATATTATTAATATTATTAATATTATTTATATTATTAATATTATTAATATTATAAATATTATATATATTATTAAATATTATTAATATTATATATATTATTAAATATTATTAATATTATATATATTATTAAATATTATTAATATTATAAATATTATAAGTATTAATAATAATATTAATATTAATACTATTAATATTATTATTACGAATAATATTATTAACTTATTAATATTAATATTAATAAAAATATTAATATTAATATTATCACTAATATCAATATTATTATTATTACAATTATTAAAAATATTTTGTATGTAATACTTTATATACGAATACAATCCGTATGTAATTTTTTTTTTATAATTTTAATGTTATAATTTTTTCTTTAATTAAATTAAAAGAAATAATTAAACTCAAATTAATTTTCTAATTTAATTCTAACAACGTAATAAATGTTAAAATTATTTCAATTCTCTATATTCGTATGAAAAAATCCGTATGTAATGCTCACTTTACAAACAAATCTGGATCCGTATGTAAAAATTCGTATGTAACGCTCACTTTACATACGAATGCAAATCCGTATGTAAAAATTCTATGTAATGCTTACTTTACATACGAATTTGAATCCATATGTAAAAATTCGTATGTAATGCTCACTTTACATATGGATCCAGATCCGTATGTAAAAATTTGTATGTAACGTCATTTTACATACAAATTCAAATCCATATGTAAAATCTGTATGTAATGATCAATTTACATACGAATTTAAATCCGTATGTAATAATCGGTATGTAAATAGCAAATTTCTTGTAGTGTTGAATGATCTTTGTGGGTTGTGGCAAGTACCTTTCCTACGTAAAAAACATTAAAAACCCTAGAATCGACCTAGTTATGACACTCTTTATACTATCTATATTAATTTTTTATGTTCTACTAGTCATATTCAAACATGTCATTCGACATACACACCAATCTAAATAAGAGAAAATAGTCTTATTAAAATTAAAGTGCACATCATCTTTAACTCCTTTACATCTTGCCTTGCATTCTTAATAAAATGACATTCCTTTAGTCTATATATATCTAACTACCACTATCCATTTCCCTCTCCAGATCTTATTCCCAACCTCTTAGAAATTCATTAAATTAAATTGTTGAAAGCTTAGCCTAGGGTGACAATGTTATACAGTTGTCTCACCTACCTATCTATAACATAAATTCTAGACCTTCACAACATATTGACATGTAAAGAAAAGATGATTATTTGTTTCATTCATCCTACCGCACATGATACATAGCCTATCTTGGATGTATACTCCTCTAAGAGCCAGATTTTCCACTGTAGTGAGTATGCCTAAAAGCACTCTCCATGGTACATGTTGTGAAGATGGGATGGCCTTATAGATTTTCAGAACATCTCATAAACAATTCATTTTGTTTTCCATTTCTGTAGTTGTCTAGCTTTTTATAAGTAGATTTCACTATGCAATCGTTCTCCTCAACCTATTTTTGATCTTATTCATAATCTTTTACCAAATATCTACCTTTCTCGGGTTCCTTCCTATCACCCTTTCCAAGTATTTAAATGGTATTCTCATATGACTACAATTTAGCTTCTTAGAAAAGAAATTCATTTGATACTCTTCTATAGTCCCCTATCTTACTCTTATAGAAATTAATATTTAACCTAGAAGCAAGTTCAAAGCATTTCAAAATGCTCTTGATAATGAGAATGTTGTTTATACTCGGCCTAGTTATAAAACTTTATCCTTTGCAAATTGTAGAATACTTATCTCTATCTCTTTTTTACCTATCTTTAATTCCTCCAACAAATTCCTCCTAGTTGCTTGCCTTACAATCCCATTTAATCCCTCAACAATTATTAAGAATAAAAAAAGGCACTTACTGATTATGATGCCTTAAACCTTTAGTTGGTTTAAACTTTGCGGTTGGAATTCCATTAACCAATACTGATATTGTATACGACTCTAAACAACCCTTCACCCATGAAATTCATTTACTCTAGAATCCTAATCTCCTCTTTATGTACTCTAAGAATTCTCATCTGATAGAGTTGTATGTCTTTTCAAAATCCACCTTGACAATGACACAATTTTTTTTCTTTCTTTGACTTCCTCAACTACCTAATTAGCCACTAACACACTATCCAACATACCTCTTCCCTCTAAAAATGCATCTTGTGATTGATATATAATCTTACTTAGAACTGTTTTTAATCTTATGGATAATAACTTAGATATTATTTTGTACATACTACCCACTAAAGAAATTGATCTATACTCACATAAATAAGTGGGATTGGCTACTTTGGGTAATGTCATAAAAGATGCATTAGAACTCCTTGGAAAGAAACCATTGTTTTGAAAGAATAAAACTGCTTCCATTATGTCATCTTTCATAATTTCCCAAAATTTCTTAATTAAAGCCAAATTGAACCCATCATAACATGAACTCATATTACTATCACACTCCCAAATTGCATCCTTCACATCTTCCTTATAAAAGATTTAACTAACTAGTTGTTTTCTCCGTTGAGATAGATGTAAATCCTATATTATCCAGCTTAACAACCTTCATGATTTAGATATTTTGTTCTAGAAATACAACCTTACATTATCTTTTATCATGGCAAGTTCCTCACACCATTTCCCTTAGATTTCCATTTCAGCCAACTAATTGTTTGCCTTTTTTCCTCTATATTTGCATTATAGAATTTGGAATTGTTATCCCCATGTTCTAACTATTTTAATCTTGATCTTTGTTTATTAATTGCATTCAATGTATGAATTATAACTTCCAGGTTAACAATGATGTTGTCTCTACTCACTTTCATTATCATCCAAATTGCTATCATCATCTAACCTATCCAAGAATCTTAATTCCTCAATGATTTTGCATTTCTTAGTAATCTAGTTTCCAAAGACCTCTTTATTCCAAGTTTTCAAATCCTGTTTCAACTTTTTTAGTTTGTTTTTAAATTTTATCATGTCATAACTCGTGCCCTCTTAACTATTCCACAACCCTTTAACCATGTCATCAAAATCGAGTGTAGTTAACGAAACATCTTAGTTCCTAAATGGTTTAGGAACCTAATCTAGCGGTTTATTTTTCAATTCTAAAGCACAATGATCAGATACAACCCTATCCTACAATTATTGTTTGTCCCAACCCATAATGTCAACCATTTAGAAGAGACAATAACTTTATAAATTCTACTCTTAGCCAAACCATTCAACTTATACCATGTATATTTACGCCATAGTTCATGTTTTTACCTTAACCCACATGGCAAATATATATTCATAACCACCCTTTGAACCTTTTCTCTTTTTTTGTTAATATATGTACCCCTAATAGTATATATAGGGATATCAAATTCTTAAGCCATTTTTGGAAGATCATATGAGGCAAACTTGAAACAAAACTCATGTTTTTAGCAACTTGTCACTTTCAAACAAATGGTATTAGATAGTGGGAGGTATATTCCTCCTATAGAGTTTATTTACAACATAACAGTAAATTCCAAAACTTTTCATTTTCCGTTTGGATTTGTGTATAGATTTAATCCCACAACCCTTTTTGATTTATTACCTCTTCCTAACCATTATTTTGTGTAGTGATGGACTTGAAAGAGCACTCATGATTAAGGAACTACACACAAAGGTTAAAGAAAAAATGAAAAGGAAGATTGAAAAGTATGCAAAGCATGCCAATCGAGGAAGAAAGAAAGTCATATTCTCTCATAGGGATTTCCAACTCAAAGTAAATTCAAGCTTAAACCAAGAAAAGATATTCCATTCCAAGTGCTTAAAAGGATTAATAACAATGCCCATGTACTATACTTTCAAAGTTAGTATTAACTTAGCTATATGTCTTTAATGTATTTGACTTGAATCATTTTGATATAGGTGTTTATAATTCAGGGAGAATCCTTTTCAAGAAGAAGATGATGGACTGAAAATGAATTAAGAAGAACCTACACATAACCTTAAGGAGGTTTAACAAAGAAGTAAAGGTAAGATCCAAGAAAGGGTGGAACAAGTCTAAACCCCAAGAAATGTCTTAAGGGAAGTGCTTATAAGAGCACAAGCCAAGGAGATAGAGGATGAACTCAAGAAATCTAGTATAAAAATCAAGACTTTAGAAAATGAATAATATTGTAAAAGTTACGTTTTTAAGATCATTAGGAATAAGGAATAAGGGTTTACATATGCAACCCTGGATTAGTTGGAAGTCCACCCTTGCATTAAGGGCAAGGAAGCTCATGACCTTAACCTTATACAGGTCATGTGGAATTAAGGCAAAAGGTGTAGACGAACGAGATCTCTTGGTGTGCAAGCATTGTTATGTAGGTCAAGAGAGGTGACACAAGGAAAACAACTGAAATAGGGGTAAAAGAACAATCCGAAAGCAGAAGAAAGGAATTGGCACAAGATGGAGAAGGTTAACTTTTTGCAGATTATGCAGAAAACAAAATGCAAGTCATATCCCATATACTTGAGCTTGATAGGCAACCAATGTTGGAAAATCTCAAGTGAGCATGGGACAAAACCATATATGCAACATCAACATTCATTTTTTAGTTTTAAACAAGCAGGTTGTGGTTTGTAGGATGGAAGGTGCTTAGTTTTTGTCTAACCATGGCAGGCTCATAGTTTAACCTAGATTAAATTGCTTGTCTATTTTATTCTTCTGTTGGTTCTTTTGGATGATTATGTGGTGCCTTTTGGTAACTTTTATTGCTAGATGGTAAGCAGTTTATTGTATATGGGTTGAGACATCCTTAAAGTGTCTCACTTAATTATATATTATTTATTGTTGAGAAAAAAAATCTAGTTGAGTTTGTAAAAACAACTTGGAAATAAGAATACATAATTGTGAGTTTTCCTCTTCTTTAGACAACCTTTCCCATTGGTTATGAGAATAAAGTGGTAACTCTCTCCTTCTTCTTATCCTTAGTGGTACTTTTTAGCTTGTCCTAGGCTGTGCTTGAAGGTTCCAAGTGTCAAAGCTTTATGGAAAGCATTGGTCTTTAAACTTTTAGGGAGAAAACTCAAATCTTCATTTATCAATTGCTTTAAGAAGAAGCTTACTTTTGGTAGGAACCATCCCCTTCAATCCTTGGTTTCTTTTGTCTTTTTTATTCTTCTTCCTTTTTAACACTTTATGGAACAACAATAACAACCTTTTATATTTTCCCTGTATGTCAAAGAACCACACCTAAATACCACATGTTCCTTTTCAATCTAATCTACCTCTCCAAGAATTCAAAAGGAAAAAAAAAACTTGTTCCAAGAACCTTTAGATAGCTATTGGACTTCGACCTTTTAGGACATCCAAAACTCCACTGTAATCCAAACCTCAAAGCTATAATTCCCTTCCTCTAATCATTTGCAACCTACCTAAGTCTATAAAATACAAAATCTCCCTTTCAGGAACCAACCCTTGTCACCATATTAAACTACACCATTTGCATCCAACACCTCAATAACCTTTCCAAGAAAGCTTCAAGATTCATCCAAGAACTTAAATCCTTTCTTTTAAAATTGAACCATACCATACACAAGCCATACAAACACCTTCTACAACCTACATTCCATCCCTAATCCATTAAGAACACCAACTAACGAATATCAAAGAATATTGATTATTTCTTCCAAATGTTCTTTTTAGTGGATTTGTTGTGTCTTTCTTAACACAATGTTAATGTCCATTCATATACTCGCTAACTATTTTAAGGTGTTAATGCAACTTCATCCTCCTAACATTCATTAATTGTCTTTTTTTAATCTTCAATATGAATGACTATGGATGATGAACTTTCAATGCCTAGTTTAATGCCTAGTGTATGTGGTTTTTGCCCATATCTCAAGTGAGTATAACTAGTGTTTTCTTTCATATATAGAACACACATAATAATCATTGACACTCTAACCACTACTCAAGCTACCATATGCTGAAAAGTTATTTATGGTACAAAATAACATTGAAAACAACATAAATTTATCTTCGCAATATGCATCCAACATATTTTCCTAACAATTGTGAGACTAAAATCATCATAAATAACATAACATATTTTCTCTTCGTGCATAACAAGATATGTTGTAAATGACAAAAAAAATTGACCATAAATTATGTTACACTACTCAAATTCCCATGAAGATTCATCTTATCTCTAACCAATCTAATTCTCTTTTTTTTTTCCTTACTGCATTCCAAATGTTGAAAATATTTTATGAATCATCTTCTATTACAAATTTAACTAGAATTAAATTGATTTTAATCCATTATATTCAAACATGTTAAAACAAGTGGAGACTTAACAATTAGATTAAGCTTAAAAAGAAAGACTTCCTAAATAAAATATTGCTTATATATATAATCAACCTTTTACAATTTTTTTATTAGTAATTATGATATTGGAATGAATTATTTGTTAGTAGAAAAGATTTACTATACTTACAATGTAACAATCTAACCATTCAAACTTATATTACTTGGTTACAAGACACAAGCCTATATCATTTATACAAACTAATTGTAGTGGGGCTACATTTGTATGTGACAAGACTACTTGTTTTCCATTTTTTAAATAAATGATATTACTCTAACCCACCATTGAATTTAAGTGCTGGTATTTCCTAATAACCTTGCTTAGAAGTCACACTGATTTAACAAGATTATAAAATGAAGAAAGTGTTGTTATAATTTAGATACCAAATTTGAATAAAAAAGTACTCGTTCCAAAAAACCAAAAAAATGTATTTAAGTTTTTTTTTACCTAAATTATTCTTAAATATTGATTTTATTGGTGTGCTAGAGTTCATACTGGGCTTTTCCCGCTCATTTTTGAACGAAAACCCTTCTCTTCTTTCTCACTCCACAACTTCAGTTTGGAGCGACAACATGAGTGCTCCCATGGACACCGAGCTCACAACCTACGAAAATGGCGCTGTTCCCCAACACTCACTTCCCGAGGACAAAGTTCTTGTTCCTGGTACTCTCCCTCTCACTCTCTCCACTCTCCACTCTACACATTCTCATATCTCTTACTCTTTCTTTAATCACTCTTACTTTGCTCCTAGTCGAGGTAACCCTAAAACCTTCCAGCACCGCTAAAATCGAAGATGTTCGTTCCGCTGTTGAGGGGTAACCCCTTTCCCTTCTTTGCCAAATTGCAAATTAAAGTTTTCGTTTTTTTTCTATCCAAATTGTGATTAATGCGGTTCTCGATTTAGCAGGATGCTTGAAAAGAGGAGTTTGAGCTATAACGATGGACCCATTCCGGTGCCTCTTGATGAGGCGTTTCTCGTAGATAACGTTGAAAGAATTTGCGTTTGCGGATGTGATACTGGTGTGTGATTTTTTCATTTTAGGGTTTAGGAATAGTTAGGAATGATTGGAACTTAATGATTTGATTTCTTTTGCTTTTCTTCAAAATCTGAAATTGCATAAAAAGAATTTTGGTCTCAATGTGAATTGGATTGAGTGTTTTAGCAATTAGCACTACAACATAGCAAATTCTGTTGAATAATAATTCCCTGAATGGAGAGAGAGGGACTATGCTTCATTCTACTGCCGCTTTTCTGATTCCGATTCTGTAAAATGTAACTATTTTGTAGATGATGGGAGGCACAATGATAATGTTCTTTTGTTCTGGCAAGTCAAGCCTATTGTACATGTTTTTCAGGTGATACTGCTGACTTGATTTTATTCCCTATCTGTTGGTCTCAGTCTCATTTTCCTTGGTTGTGTCATCCTTATTATGAGTATGAAATAGGATAGATTTAGCTCCTCTAAAGCGAGGAGGGTGCCCTTTGAAAAATAAAGCACTGTTATACTATTATTTTGGAAGTGCCATTTGAAGTGAATATTTCTTGGTCTGAATTTTGCTTTGTCAGCTTAGCGAGGAAGGTCCATGTGAGGATATAAGCTCTGATGGGCAGTCTTCTAGCTTCAATGAATGGATTCTTCCTGCAAAAGAATTTGATGGCATGTGGGAAAGGTTATTACTTTTTGTAATTTATGCTTTTCCTGTTCTAATTCTATACTGTTTATTTTTATGATTAACTATAAAATTCTAAATCATTTGCCCTGAAATATCAACCATTGTGTTTGCAGCTTAATATATGAATCTGGTCTAAAGCAACGGTTATTACGTTATGCAGCAAGTGCTTTGCTCTTTACTGAAAAAAGGGTTGATCCATTCCTTGTTTCATGGAATCGGTAAGAACTGGAAATATTCATTTAGTTATGGTCTTCAATACTGAAACTTTGTTTTACAATTGCATGCATGACCTGATATGTTCATATCCGGTGTCTTCCCTGGCAGACAATAAGCATAATGATGCTTCATGATATACTGAGCAAACTTTGATTTCTGAACACCTGAAAAGCAACTCAGTATAACTGCTGATTTGTTAGGACTCTCTTTATAGATTTGTTGACGAGAAAAAGTTTGCAGCATACGCAACTATGATAAACAAAACTTTTTAAAAATCTTCATCGAATTCCTTGCAAACCTTAGAAACCTATCAAAAGGACTGAAAAATTACACACAAAGGAAGATGAACAAGAACATTGTGATGGCAGGCCGATATTTTGTCTTGCTCGTTTTTTTAGACTCTGACTGCGGAAAGTGAACAGTTTAGAACTAAATAATATCATGTAGGCTATTTTCCTTGTAGAAAAATTAAAGAAAAACACGTTTCTTCTTTTTTATTTAATTTTGATGCTATTTAAGTACAATTGTTTGTTGTAGCAATAACGGGAAGTTGAACTATAAACCTAGATGATTGAACTATGTACATATCTTAATATTTTAGAGAATTTTATATATGTGCAGCATAATTCTGTTACATGGACCTCCTGGGACTGGAAAGACATCTTTATGTAAAGCATTAGCTCAGAAATTAGCAATTCGATTCAATTCAAGGTGCTCTGATCTATTATCAATACTTTTTTTATATATATTCTACCAATATTTCTCAATGAAAACAAGTTAATAAAGGGAACCTAAACTAACTTGCCTGTTTTTCCCCCACTCAGATACCCTCAGTCCCAGCTTATTGAAGTGAATGCACATTCTTTGTTCAGTAAATGGTTCTCTGAAAGTGGCAAGCTGGTATGCATATCTGAAACTTTCTGTGTCATAGGCTTGCATATTGACTTATCTATAATTCATGTTTCATATTGGCTGCATTTTTTGTTGGTGGGTTTTCAGTCAAGATTTCTCCCAGTTAAGTAATATGCTCGAAGCATAAAACTTCATGTATTTATCATTGTTGCCTTCAAGTTTATATCGAGTGAGATCAAAGGATTTAGCTGACTCAAGCTAGGAACACCCAACTTTTTGGTAGAGCATAGAATTGCATTAAGGAAAAGGGAACAAAAGTGAAAACGTTTTTTTTAGTTTGGGTAGTTTTCAAGATCTTTTCCTATATGAAATAATTATTTCTATGTCATTATACCTTCACATGATGGATGTGGATTTTCTACTTTGACAAATTGGTTAGAGCAGTATGAATCTTGGAATAAAACTTCATTATAAGTATCCTTTTCTCATTTTTCACCTGGACTTCCTAGTATTGTTTGTGTGATAATGAGTAATTGTTCTGTTTCGGAGGGTATCTAACATAAATTAGTTCATTTTAGGATCACCTCAAGGCAAAGTGGAGTTCTTAGTTACAGTGCAGTCTGAAAATAAAAGTAAACTACTACTAGTATGTCTAACAAAATGGAAAGACTTGCAACCATCATTTTTGTTGTTTTGTTGCTTTGGAATTGAAGCATATAATTGCCGTTATGGAGCATGAATCTGGGTAATAGTATTGGGTAGAGGGGTAAAAAATTTACAGATTAGGGTACAAGTATGATAAGAAACAAACAAATAAAAATATAAACCTATAAATAATTAAAGCAGTATGTAATATGCAATGTTCATACTTTTATTTTAGTTTCTACAACTAAATCAGATATACTAGGACCGCACAGGTGAAGGGGAATACATGGTCCTGCAACCATTTAGAAATAGATGGGTTGCAGCTATGATAGAAACTCATATAGAGTATGGAAGGGTAATCTTCTACCTTAGTGACTCCTCACCTACAATCCATCAAATTCATTTGGCAATGAAAGTGAATCAATTAGCTCGACATCATTATAAGATGACAACTAAAAGAATTGAATCTCCTCTGCTTTTACATGAGAATGCTCATGCTTAGCTTCAAATTATGGATCCAAGAACATAAGATGAACTTAAGAAAATAGTATCTAAAGCAATGCCAAAAGCAAAAGAAACAAGAGAGAAAAGATGGAATAGGAGAAGAAATGTAGAACACACTACCTTAGTTAAACTCAAGATGAGAGGTTGAATCACCACTTGAACTTTACGACTTTAAGAGAGAGTATCACGCCCTCAAGAGAACAATGCTCTCACAATTTCTCAAAGAAATTTAAATTCATTCAAAAGTGTGAAACAATGATACAATAGGGTTATATACAGCCATAAGTTTTGTCTAAGCTTGGCAACAGTAGGAGGCAAATTCAAAATTTAAAAATGGTTCTAGAATATTTAAGGAATGAGAGCGTACCATAAACACACTTTCCTTGTCACTTGGTGCTTTCCTTGTGTGTGTGGAGCTTGCCTTATGCATGCTATCAATGTGTGTTTGTCTTCTTGTTTGTCCGAGAATATTTGCATCTTACACCTTGATTGAATGTGTTCAATTGAGGTCCAATTAACAAATCCAAGCTACAATTATAATTAAAAAGAAATACACTTGAAAAAGTAAACAAATCCTAAAATCTGAGTCCATGAAATACTAAAGAAAGAAAACAAAGAATTATTTTTTAGTGAAGAGGTTATTGTTTCTCATCATGTTTCTTGTAATTCTCCTAAAACCCATCTTGTTCCTTTTCTTGTTGATTTATGCACTAATCAAGTTGACTAGTCTCCATTTTAAAAACAGAGAAGCTGAGC
>Ga0123342_1010015_pt1 | contig 11032 bp, 6 predicted proteins | sample Turbeawhitnodule_FD_89960 | JGI IMG/M metagenome (GOLD analysis project Ga0123342, IMG submission 89960) | Root nodule microbial communities of legume samples collected from Mexico - Turtle bean Mexico white nodule | ecosystem: Host-associated > Plants > Roots > Nodule | place: Mexico: Nepantla... | reverse complement strand
TAAAAAAAAAAAAAAAAAAAAAAAATATAAAAACTATAATAAAAAAAAAAAAAAAAATAACAATATATAAAAAAAAAATATATATATATATATATATATATATATATATATATATATATATATATATATATATATTTAAAGGAGAAACACAAGGAGGATTTGAATCCCTAAGCGCTATTATTATCATTGATATTTCTAAAATCTAAAAAAATGATATATATTATACTTATATTTATTTTCCATCAAATGATTTTACCCACATAAAAGTCATGAAACACATGTTGTATTACTGTTTGAGCAATCTATTGATTAAGTTTGTTTGTTGCTCCAATCCCTGTCCAATTATATTCAGCTTGGAAATAATAATTTTCTACTTACTGTTAGTTTTCGAAGGGTGTTAGTATTTAATAAATGCATAGTTCTAATGTTGTTGGTGGTTATGTTTATACTGAAAAGTATTCAATTAGGCTGGCTTTTCTTGTTTGTCTCGTATATAAATAATTATATATTTACACTATTATAACAAAGTAGAAGTCAAATTAAATGTTTTAATACAAATATAAAAGAACAACCTCATTTAAGTGTAGGGGTGGCAATGCGGGGTAAGTCGGTCCGCATCCTACTATAAAAAAATGTGGGGTGGGCTCACTAATTCTCCGCATAAATAAAAAGATAATTATTGATTTTTTTTTAAAAAAAATCATATATCATTCATCCATTATTGCAGTGTGACCTTTCTTTTATTTCATTTTTAAAAAATTGAATTTAATGTACTAAAAAATGAATGTTTTATTTTAATCATATAAAAGAGTTAGTATTAAGAGTGATAGTGGATTTAGTTTTAAGTAACGTTTTATATTTAAAATTTGTTAATAAAAAATAATATAAATAAGAGATTTCAATAGAATGGTTAAAAAATTAGTCATCTTCTTTAAAATATTTTGTAGCAAAACTTTGATAAGATATTCTATACATTTATATACATATATAGGAAAAAAGTATATGCAAAGCAAAACTTTCTTATTTTTAATCAAAACTTCTAACAACTCTCATACTTGAATTTATATTTTATCTTAATTAAGTAAATTGAAACACAGTTAAAATTTTAATTTTTCAGTAGTAGGAATAAGTTTTTTTTATAAATAATAAAACTTTAATTTTTTAAAAAAAATTTATGCGGACTGGCCGCATGTCCGTGAATTACTTCTTATGCAGGACGGACCAATGAAATGAGTTTATACTCCTAACGTGGGGCGGGCCAATCCGACCCATATTTTGCAGATCAAATGCGGAGCGGGCCTATACGGGTCGGGACAGCCCGCTTGCACCCCTATTTATGTGAAAAAGTTAGCTTTCTATATATTATGATATATTTTGTTTTATTTTCTTTACTAATAAAAAAAATCATACACATATGTTAATATAATATTATTTAAAGAGAATAGATGTTAATTTAGAAGGTGTACTAATTGGGCCGAGAAATCCAATTGGGTCGAAAGCTCCAATTAGGCCGAAAGGATCCATTGGGCAGAAAGTTCAACCGAAAGGTTAAGCTTTTGATTTGAATAAAAGAAAGATAAATTGAGAGAATTAAAAGAAAAAGATAAAATAAAATGGAATTTGTTATTAAACAAAAGCCCATGAAAAAAGGGTCTAAATATGTAGGTGTGTGTAGTAAATATTGAGTACAAAAAGGAAAAGTCCAAATAACTTATGGGCCCGTATAAATAGAGGGTCGTCCTGAGAGGAAAATCGAGTGAATTAATTCTAATATCTTGTAAAAATTGAATCTAACTTTGGCATCAGAGCACCTTTCAGGTACATACACCTATCTGTGAGAGGAAACCGATACTAAAAATCGAAAGATCAAATGAAGTAAATTAAAGTTGATGAGGAATCAAACAATTCAATAAAACGAGAAAGATTTATAAACCAAGTACAAACCAAGAACAAATAAGCTAAAAGCTCGAGTCGAGAATAAGTCAACGGATAGAAGGCAAAAAATAGTTTGTTTCTATTGCAAGAGCAGTGAAAATCATTCCATTCTGTCGATATTATGAATTCAATATACTTTCGTTTTTAGTTCTACTGTTAACATGGTATATTTATTTAGATTATATAGATAATAGTTTTTCCCTGAAGAGTTTCAAAATGAGAATTATAAAACCTTGAGTTGCAGTCTTAAATGCTGTTAAAAAAATAATACAATAACGATAAGACATTTTATTTCTCACTTTATTATTTAACGGTATTGATCATTTATAAATATTTTAAATTTTATGAAAACTCAAAATAATGAGATAATAATTAAAATTTGTTTAAGTATTATTAGTAGAACTTACGAATATACTTTTAACGTGAAATGTGCTGTTATAAATTTGTTCATATTTATTAGATTATATGCCTGAAACAAAAATAAATTAATAAAGTAATAATTTGGGAATCATGATGCAGTGATACTTATCTTTTGCGAATCTTAAACTTTGTAGATATTTAATTTTTTATATTTAAATTTGTTTATGAACATAGTTGACTTCATTTACAATTTAGTTTAGTTATGAACTGTTATATCCTTTCTCAAATGAATTTCTTTCAAAATGTTGAAATTGTTTACTTCAGTTACTTTTTTCTATTATTGAGAAAAGAAATCAGAATAACTCGGATATCACATTCCGCTATTTGGTTCACTATTTGGTTATCGATCTCTATTATCAAATTTTATTTTATATCTGGTACATTACGCTAATAGAATGAAATTAAAAATATAACAATATCAAATAAAGTTATAAAAACAATAACTATAATTACAAATGATAACGGGATTTAAGGGGAAAATATGATTAAATATGGAAAGATTGGTGATATTTACAACAGTTTGATTGTTTAATTTCTCAATATCTTAAGAAAACAATTATATATGTACATCTATAACATAAAATGATAATTGTTTATATTAAAGAAATAATTATCAAATAAAACAGAAAAAAAGAATAATTAAGATTGAACGTAAAAATACATAATGTATATAAAAGGGAAAATATAATAAAATAGGTAATATATATTTTTTAAATAATTAAATTATTTGTTTAATTTATTGTAATCATAGAAAGTAAGAAGCGAATTGTTTTTAAATTATAAATACGTTATATATATGATAATTTTGATAATTATTTAGAAATTTATTGACACATTTTTTGTGAAATAATAAATCATTTCTATTCTATTATAAAAAATTAAACAAACAAAAAAAAGCTTTTTGCGTAAAAAATTCAAGAAATACTTATAAAAATATATTGAAATTAACGGTAAAATTATTTTATCAAAAAACTATTTTTACACATAAATGAAATTATAAGTATATATTCATACGTTCAACAAAGTGAGTTTTATAATCTTATAATTTTATATCAAATCATATATCTTATTGTTATTTATTATTGTGTAAGAAGTTTTTAAGATTGGTGTATAAGACTTGAAAAGACCCCACTCTTTGATGTATTTTTTTTATATATGTTTTATACTACAAGTTGAAGATTTGTTCCATAAAAAGTGCTCATGAAATATCCGAAGGTTTTCCTTTGAAATTGTTGACTTGACTCATGATTTTTTATTTTATTTGAATACCAAAATATATTAAGAGATGTGATTTAAAATAAGTGGAGAATGAAAAACTATTTTAAAAAAATCCATAAATAAGTTTATAGCTAGTTTATTTTTCATGTCAATATCAACTTCATCTCTTTACAGATATTTATTCTTTGCACTTTCTTCAAGAGTTCCAGGCTGACAAACCATTTGTTTCACAAACAAATTTTATCCCTAAGAGACAATAGTGGATACATTAATGGATATATCAAAATAATCCGATCATAATCGTGATTCAGTTAAATTACACTTTTTCCTATAGTGAATCTTTTTTTATTTTCTAGGGTTTTTGGGAAGTTATAAACCTCGTTCTTTTAATAAGCTAGAAAATAAGATTATTGTGGTGATCTAATAAAAGGGGGATGTGGCTTGTGTAGATTTGAAGCTCTAACAGTTTTATTAGTCTATTTGGACATTGGTGGTATTCTATAGTTAATTTGTTGCTAGTAAGGTACGTGTTACCTCTATATTAGAGGAGCTGATTAATTATATTTTTCAATCAATTTGATTTCAATGTGTTGGAATATGATAATTAAGTAAAGTAGAGTTATAGGATAATTGGAAATGAATTTATGATGAAAGTAATTTAGAAGACTGATTTAATTAAATATATCTATGTTCGAGTTTATGTTTTTAAGAATTTGAAGTGTTGTAAGTAAAAAAATTATATTGTAGATATAAAACTAGAATATATGTTTTTTTATATATTTATTTTCACATATACTATTATTAGGAGTTAAAATATAGTTTGATTGATGTTTAAACAATATTTAATGATTCATGTAATTGTTTAATATTGTTTAAGCATTTAACATGATCAATTAAATTATATCGAACATCATTAAGATCAATCTTGGTTCGATGAGACTTTTCTTCTAAAGAAGTATTGGCCTAGAGGGCTGCCTTAAAAGAATTGTTCGAGTCAGTCGATCAACTTTGCTTTTAACTTTTTAGTGACAGCAAAGGAGGACTTCAAAACCTCGGTCTTGATTGTCATAGACAACACTAGGGATTGACTCATCATCTCAACAATGGCTGGAACCATGTCGTCAACTGGTGTCAAGGCAATAACTTTTTTAGAATGGGTAAGTGCAACTTGTAGGTTCTCCCACAACAAGGAAGAAGAACCAACACTTACGCTCGATGACATTTGACGAGATGATCGTCAAGGTGACCTTTCGATTCTCCTTTTCTTCTTGTGCTTCCGTGACCGAGATTCGTCACTGGAAGGGGGGACCAAATCAACTATAGGGGTGACCGAACCCAACAACGAGCTCAATTGAGCCCCTTTGTCAGTTGTCGCTTGCCAATGGAGTTGTTTCATCATGTTCACTAGGTCAGTTTTAGCCATTATACCTGTAAACAAACATCAAATTCAACACGGTAAATAAACTTAGGAAAATAAGACATAAGGAAAAATTCCACATACTAGAAAAATTCACCTAACTGTGGGACAATTGATATACAGTAAGAATCTTCTGAGTAGGGAGTCTATGTAACAACTAAGTTTCCATTTCAAGCATCTATCACGAAAACAATGAAAGTTTAAACTCAAGAATTGAGCAAAGTTCAGATATAGAAGTATCAAGTTTCAAAGTTCAAATATCTCTTAATATGGAAAGAAGATATACAAATAGAGAAAGAATTGAAAGTACGAGTGATCATGACACATTAAAAATTCAATATCATAACATTTCAGTTCGAGCATCTAATACGAAGAAGACAATGAATATAGTACAATACGATGAAGAATCAAGTACATATATGATAAAGCTCTAATGATGAAATTTCTACAAATGAAAAAACAATTTAAAAGATCAAATATGTGATTAAGGCGCACAAATTACATCAAAGTGAAAGTTATGCATATTTGAGTCAAGAGGACTTAAAGCTTCAACTTACACATTTGAGCAAAAAAAAAGATTCAAATTGGATCACACGTTCAAGTCACACAGAGAATGATTCAAATGTAGTACACAAAACTTCAATAGTCATATTCTGTGTACTATATAAAGACTTGGAGAACGAAGAAGAAATACAAACAAGAACATTGAAAAGATTTCAAAGATAAATACAAGTTGTGTGAGAGTTTTTGCTTTGTACATATTTTATATGCTTCATAGAGCATCAAGAAATTTGGGTTGTGTGTTAAACCTTGTAAATTCTTCACTCTGTGAAATATACCGTGTGAGCTTTCATTGTTCTCTCTAACAAGAGTGTTTTTGTCAATTCTTTGAGAGGTTTTGATCTTAATAGGTTTTGATCTTAATGGAAGATTATGAATTATTAGCTAAAGAGGTTTCATGAAGAGTTGTTAAAAATCGTATACTTGAAGAAGTGTAGAATACTTTTTTCTAAAGAGATGTTAAAACTTGTGTACTTGGAGAGGTGTAGAATAATTGTTCTGAAGAAATTTTATTAATTTTTTAATTTCAAATTTATGTATTTTATAAAAATAATAATTTATTGTAAATATAAACAGTTAAATTTTTTTGAAAGATTGATGATTTATTATTAGTACGAGTAAATAAGGAAACACAAGTATATATATATATATATATATATATATATATATATATATATATATTATATAATATAAAATAAAATATATATATATATATATGTTATATATATAAAAAAATAAATTTTTAAAAAAAATAAATTATTTATAATAAAAAAAAATAAAAAAAAAAAAATAAATATATATATATATATATATATATATATATATATATATATATTATAGACCATGAAATAAAATTTATATTTATAAATATGTGATATGAATGAAATAATGAAGGATTAGACCACACTAAAAGATTAAAAAATAAATATATATGAGTAGGGTAGATGAATCAGCTGGCACTTCCACCTGATTAAAGTGTGGGTTGTAGACTTATATGACTACAGAATTAACTAATTTCAACATAGCAATTAAAAAATTTGATTTTAAATTTTAATGATAAAAGATATATACTTATTCTAAATTTAAATGTACTTAAATCTACATTTTATTCCAAAAGTAATCAGAAAAGGTTACATAGATATTTAATGACAGATGGGAAAATATCAACTTCGAAGTATTACATGCAAATCCAAGAAAACATTTGGTTGAATTATGCAGTTCATGGTGTTTGGGCCAAGGAAATACAACATGAACTGGTTTCCTTTCGAATAATTTAACTCACTCACTTGAGTATTTCCAACAAGAACCACTCATGCTAATTACTTCTCATATAATAAATTAAACAAGTGAAGCCACACTAAAACTGGTCATGTACTTGTTGAATGTTCAAACTGAGAGAAATAAGCCCCACTGGTGGTGGAAATGAAGGAGGTTGTTCACTCAATGAAGAACTAACTTCTCCCATACATTCTTGGCTTTCTTTACTCTTAATCAGATACACATAAACAACGGTTATATTAACTGTAATTGACCCTGTGAAAGAGCCCATGGCTATTTCTATACCAGAATGAAAGCATATATAACTGAAGAGCAAGGCAAATATATCTTGAGAAATCAGTGTGAAGTGAACAACTAAACCAGTAGTTGAATAGAATAAGTTAATCATACATCATTATTTATTTATTCGACCAGTTGAAAGCAATATTAAGGTATAAACTACAATCTAGAAACATAAAACAATATACACATTCCAATCTATGCATTTTCAGCAGCAGGATCAAGCTGATAGAGTGCAGATTCTGAGACACGTTTCTTGTACTTGGCTATGAAAGCTTCAGCTTTCATGTCAATATTGGGCTCAGCAACACCCCAGTTACCTTTATCATAATCACTAGGCCACACCCTGCGGCTGGAATCAGGGGCATCATAGCACCTTCCTCTGGGCTTCTTAGATGAGAAAACGTTGAAAATAGAGAAGAAACTGGAAGAAGACTTCTTCTGCCTATTACCTGCCATGACTGTGGTGTTGTTTTGGATAACAGTGACTGCAATAATCACTGTGAAGACAACGAAGTTTTGGAGATGACTGAGTGTCTTGGTTTTCAATTCAGAGGTAACACAACTTATTTATACCAGAAGGTGGCTTCAAATGCATGACTTGTGAATGGTGAAAGAATCTAATAAAGAAAGAGGTAAGACCAACATAAAGGGTTCAAATGGTGCTGATTTGGCAAGGTAATAAACGACACTTTGTTTTGTAACATCCTTGTCGAGGCACATTTGTTGTGCTCCGCTAGTTTGTACTTAAACAAGCTTTGTGGAAAAATTCCATCAATAACGCACAATTGTTGGCTCTGCTTTTGTACTTTGTTTTCTTCTGAAGATTCACGTTATTATTGGTACTTTTTCACTACTAATCTAAGCACCAAACTAAGTGCTCCATTGTACTTCCAATAATCTACCTACTTGAATGCATCTGTTTATTCTGGCATGATTAATATGGTGGCTTAGGAGTTTAAACAAATTGGGTAATCCACAAAGCTAACTTTGTTTTTTTACAGAAGCAATTATTATATAATCACGCTTTGGGGAGATTCGCTCCACTGAAAAATTATTAACTTAGTAAAATTTATTCATTTATTCACAAGTTAATCTCATACAGTAAAGTCACAATAAAACCTACAAAACATGTATATTAACTTATATAACTTTTTTTTAGCTTAGTTTGAAGTACTTACCCTTTGATGCATGGGATTATTCGGTAATTAGATTTTTTAAATTGTGAAAAATTAATATATTTTTGTAAAAACATAATTTTTTTTAAATAGCATAAAGTTATAAAAATTTAATAAAAAGACAATTATTTTAAAGTATTAAATAAATATATTAGATCTAAATATTAAAATATTAAATGTTTGAAATTGCAATAAAGACTCAAATTTATTCTTTGATGCCGCCACTAGAAAAGAAAACCAATTCTTTTAGAGATCGTATTGATTTTGATGCTCTTCTTGTTTCAAATAAAATTAAATCAAATAGGTTGCTATGTATTTAACATTCAAGGATTTATATCTAACATATAAAAGAATTTAGGTATATATTAAATAAGTTTACAGTATGTTCAGTAATTAAAGTTTTCTTCTTAAATTTATGTCAAGAGTACATAAATATAGGTAAAAAAACATTTTGTAAAACACATCATCCATAATTTGTTTTGAGTTTTAAGAATTTACATAAAAAAAAACTAATGTAATGTATTTAGACACATTAATAATATATAATCTATAATGAAAAATTGAATAAATAATAAGAACTTCATAAATATAGACAATTTTATTTTTTTTTCACAAAATTTGTTATCATAGCAACTATTATTTGATATTGAATTCTCTTGTATAGGGCTAGAGAAAACAATGAATTAAAATATACACATTATTATATGAAAAATTTAACAATTACAAATTTTAGAATTTAAAGTGATTGGTAACTAATTAGATATTAATTTAAAAATTAATTTATAAATAAAAACTACTTTATATATTAATATTTTTTTTATTTTCTAACATGGTATTTTATTTAATCAATAGTAATTAATTATTTTTTATCTATAAAATTGATTTCTATTTAATGTTTTTCTTTTCTAACCTTTGTTTTACTCCATAAAGACTAAATAGTACATAAATAAATTATTGTTTCCTTTATACCTTTTTGAACCATTCACAATACCGGATGAAAAATCTCATCTTCATATCATCACTTTTCCTCCCAAATGGAATATCACACTCGAAAATATATATATCCTTTAATGATCGATAATGTCTTCAAAAAAATCATGGATGTTTCATTCCAAATCATTATCTCTTAGTAAATTCATGCCAATAATACACTTTTATCACCAAAATTTAATTTATGATATTTTGATAACTTATTTATATATTTTTTCTAAGTGTTAGCAATATTTTGAGAGAGATACGGCAAAAACCTGTATATTATAACATTCAGTTACACTTTGAACATAGCTGAAAAAGCTTGGTATTATGCTCCATATGTATTAGTTGTGTGCTTCTGACAAATGCTATAACATATATCATTTTATAAAAATAATATTAAAATATTATGCAGTTGTTATTTTTTTAAATATTTAATTAATTTGAAATAAATGAATTTATTCAATTATTTATTTTATTAAATAGATTATTGGAGATCCACATCGACTAGAGATTAGGACATTTTATTATATATAAGTGGGTGCAAATCTCAATCTCATGAGTCGGTTTTATGGGGTTGAGTTAGGCTTAAAGTCCACTTCGTAATATGGTATCAGAGCCATTTCGAGCCTATCCTAGCGAGTGTTTGTGTTGAGCCTATCGTGTCACCCGCTATCGGACCGCTATCGGACCACCCAAAATATATAGTCCCACGCACGAGTTGGTAGTCTTGGCGTGAGGGGGGTGTGTTGGAGATCTCACATCTCATTGTATATAAGTGGGTGCAAACCTCAACCCTATGAGCCGGGGGTTGAGTTAGGCTTAAAGTCCACTTCGTAATATAGATAATGTTATTTGTTTTTATCTAATAAATGTATAAAATATTTTAAAAATTATTTTAAATAGAAAAAAAATACACTACAATTTAATAAATTGTATCGACTTAAATATATACATTTTATTTATTAAAGAATAAATTATATATATTAAAGGGTAAATTACCATATATATATATATTTTTATTTTTTATTTTTTTAAAGAAAAATTATTTAATTATTTTTAAATAAAGAGAAGCTATTTAATTATTTACTTTATTAAATAAATAATTTTTTATTTATTAAAAGATAAATAATCTAAATACTACACATTTTTGTTTTAAAAAAAAATATTATTATCAGAAAAATATATTATTAAGTTATACAAATATTTTTATTAAAAGTAATTATAAAAACAAGTATTTTTTAATTTTATTGTATGTGTTTTTTTTTAATTGTGTACGTAGTTTTTTTATTGAAAGTAGTTATTTAAAGAGTAAAATTGTAAGAAATTGTGTATAAAAAATGTGTTAGAATTAGTGATATAAAACAAGAGGAATGTGAATTGTTTTAACAAGATTTTCGGAATGAAAAATTCTGATTTTCTATTCAATTAAATAAAATTTTTGTTTTAAGGTTTTTTCAGAAATGTTTGAAATACTGAATATGTAATACTAACAATACATTTCAATATTTGGATTGCTTTACAACATTTATGAAATTTAATCATAATGATGGATAATTTGCTAAATAACTTAAGAATTAGTGTTTAGGAAATTTTTCTTATGAATGAATAAATTAGTATGTTACATAATATCAATAGTTTTAAACATTAATTATATATATATATATATATATATATATATATATATATATATATATATATATATAAAATATATAGAGGTGAGAGATATAAATATTTATATCTCTCTCTTTTTTTAAGTTTTTTTTTTTTTCTT
>Ga0123342_1010014_pt1 | contig 11032 bp, 10 predicted proteins | sample Turbeawhitnodule_FD_89960 | JGI IMG/M metagenome (GOLD analysis project Ga0123342, IMG submission 89960) | Root nodule microbial communities of legume samples collected from Mexico - Turtle bean Mexico white nodule | ecosystem: Host-associated > Plants > Roots > Nodule | place: Mexico: Nepantla... | reverse complement strand
TTTGCACCCACTTATATACTATGAAAGGCTCTCATCTCTAGTCGATGTGGGATCTCCAACACACCCCCCTCACGCCGAGAGTGATAGATAGAAGCTCGTGCGTGGGACTATATATTATGGGTGCAGAACCTCTTAAATAACTAACGTTTAAATATTCTGATGTTCTGATATCTTCGATTTGCAGCTTACCCTTTTCTCAGGATTTGTCAGCTATCAAATGGTTCGAGATGCTTATGATGGTAATGCTCGGGGATGTATTTTTGCACATTTAACATATATTGTAACCAAAGTATTTTACCGGATATGTGGATATATTGCTTCTCTTGACTTGACGTGTCAATGTTATTTTGAATGTCTAAATATTTTACAAATCCATTAACCATGGTTTGGTAATTTTATTCATCCTTGCTGAAAAAACAGTTCCCAACCTTATTATGATATTTCATAAATTCTATTTACAAAAATTTTCATATGTAAAGCAGTTTAATGGATTAATCTTTTGTTACATTGTTTGTTTTTCTCTTCTTTTAAAGAGACTTTCCCTGTTAACTGCTGCGGCAACACTTTACTTCCTTCATACCGGAAAATTCGAAAAGCTCATTATGTTGATGGGTGCTACATACCATATATCTGTTGTCTCTTTAGTCAGATACAACATATTTCCTCTTGCTTCATTGCAGCTGGCAGGTCCCGATTTGGGAGCCTTTTATCAGTGGGCCATTCTTCTGGCAAAACAGACAGGATTTACATGAAAGGTCCTGGAGGCCGAGGAGAAGTTGAGGTAGCTGTTTCTGGTGTTGCAGGTAAGAAACTATTTTATGCTTGGGATTTCCAAATTTTGCGCTGATACTTGACATGCTATGATCTTTTACCTTCCAGGATTTCTGTATTACAGGACTTAAGAAAATAAGATATGTATTATTGTTTGTTTTACGTTATGTGATCCTGTATTAAATTTTGTTCTGTTAGGGTAGCAATTGCTTCTACAATGTTTATGGGGTTAAAAGATCAAAGCCTCACGGCAATACTGTTTCTTGTTTAACTATTCTAGCCAAATATGTTGTGAAGCTTGTGTATGTTCCAATCTTATCAATTGAAAGATAGATATAAAGATGGCTGAAATGGAATCTCTCTGTTGCAATGTCAGATCAAAGCCAGGAAGATTCGGGCCCATTTTCTCCAGTTATATCAAAGAAAGGGTTTGGGCTTGGTGTAATTGTCCGCAAAGCAGCTTCTGCCGCATCAGTAGCAGCAAAGCATGCTTATGCAGCGGCCTCTGCCTCTAGCTCAAATTTTGATGAGTTGATACCTTTGAAGTGCAGCTTAATGTCCATATCATTGCCATGGGAATATATTGCATATGATCTTCTGTTTAAGGTGAGGTTTTGTGTTGATCAATTGGGTTAAATGAAATGGCATAATGGCATGGCTTTTAGCTAAATGTTAATATGTATCTCGTCTTGACAACTTACTTCGTTTGGGTGGTGTTACTCTGATATCACATTTCGAATTAAAGATTAATTGCCTACTTAGCTTAAATGGCATGTTTTATTTTCATTGCTAACCTTCGATTTTATTCCACTGATTAGTGCCTGATTACAGTAAGTTTGATTGTCAAATTAGGGAGCTCCTGCAGTTAACATGTGATCATAAGTTGTATCTGTGGGCTCAAAGAAAATCAAAAAGGAGTTATCTGCAGGTACACTACCTTTTTAGAAATGAAATTCGTTTATCTTCTGACAGAGTTGTCTTTCGTGCATGTCGTGCACGTGCATACTCAGAAATGTGTATATTTGGTGTTGGGTTGTGTATCCCTGGGTAATCTATGTTAGTTGGTGTATATGTTGGATTATTGTAATTTCTATATTTCCATTTACTAGGGTTAGCTTCTTCCCGACTAAGGCATTTTTTTAAATTATTTCAAAAGTTACTTATACCTCTTAACGAATTCCACTAGAGATAGAAGGTGAAACAAACTGGTCTTCGGTCAAAGCTGAACTGCACGCAGGCAGCGATTGCCACTAAAAACGGGACTTTTAATTCTATGGATTTATTTATGAAAAAATATGTATCCTCATTTTGTATTAATTTTCATAAATGACTTTATCCACGACTGTTAGTGCTAGCATTTTTTAGTCACAAATATAAGTGGTTGACTCTTAAAATACCATATTCGTTTCTTATTTTTAAGCGGCTACATAAATTAAGGGTGGGCGAAAAATTCAAATTATAAAATTCAATCCATAATTATCTAAATTCATATTAGTTTTAATCCATTTAAATGGATTTATCTCAAATCCAAATCCATATTTTTGGATTTTAAATCCAATCCATTTAATTGGATATGGATTAGATATAGATTAGATATATTTCTGGATTATTTAAATTGCATTTTGGGTTGGATTTGACTTGGCTCGATTCAGGTTGAGCCAAGACAATTCAGACCTGACTGTTTCTTCCTGCACCTCCATATCTTCTTCTGGCACCTCCATACACAACATGAAAATACATTTTTATCCTTCTTGTGCCACCTGGATTATGTAATCCAGAAACGCATTTGAAAAAAGGCTTCCGGATTACATAATTCGGAAGTTAAAAAAGACTTTCGGATTATGTAATCCATAAAGTAATCATGCATATGAAAAAAGACTTTCGGATTATATAATCCGGAAGCTAATTACAAATTTGAAAAATGACTTTCAGACCCATGTTGAGAAGAAGGTATGGAGGTGAGAGAAGAAGGTATGGAGGTGCAGGAAGAAGTAACCTTCAGACCCATGTTGAGCAAAGTCGGCCCAAGTTCACATTTAGCTGAGTCGTTCGGGCCCAAGTCGAATCGAGTCGGTATGGGCCAAGTCATTTTAGGCCAAAGTCGAGTCAAGTCAACCCTTGGGCTAAGTCGAGCCGAGTGGTCGATATTGAGCCGAGTTGGCCCGTGCTAATGTCTAGTTGAGCTATGTCTTTCGGGTTCGGTATTAAGTCGAGCAGGCCTAGGTCGATATCCAAACAACCGAGCCAGAACTGATGTCGAGTCGAGCGGGCCACGACCCATATTGAGTCGAGCAGGTTTGGGCTGATGTTGAACCGAGCAGGTCCGGGCCCAAGTCGAGTCGAACATGCTCGAGCCAATTTCGAGTCGAGCAGTCTCGGGTTGATGTCGAGCCGAGCAGGTCCGAATGGAAGTTAAGCAGAGCAAGCCCAGGTCGATGTCGAGTCGTCCGAATCCAGGTTGATGTTGACCCGAGCGGTCTCGGGTCAATGTCGACCCGAGACCGATGTCGAGCGGAGCGAGCCCGGGCCGAGGTTGAGTCGTCTGGGCCTGGGATGATGTCGAGTTGAGCAGGCCCGGGCCAATGTCGAGTCGTCCGGGCTCGGACCGATGTCAAGTTGAGCTGGCCCCGACCAATGTCTAGTCGAGTGGGCTCGAACCAAAGTTGAGTCGAGCGGGCCTGGGCCAATATCGAGCTGAGCGAGCCCAGGTCGATGTCGAGTTGTCCGGACCTAGACTGATCTAGAGTTGTTCGGGCCTGGGTCGATGTCAATTGAGTGGGCTTGTACTGATGTCGAGCCTAGCGAGCTTGACCTATGTTGAGTCGTTTGGACCTAGGCTGATGTCGATTTATTTGGGCTCGGGCCGATGTGGAGTCGTTCAGGCCTGGGTCGATGTGGAGTTGTCCGGGCCCGGACCAATGTGGAATCGTTTGGGTCTGGGCTAAGTTAGTCTAATTGACAAAGTAAATTTAATCTAATTAACAAAGTAAATTTAATCTAAATTTAATCTATTTTAAATAAATTTAAAAAAAATTCAAATAAATTTGATCTAATTAAAATAATATGAATTTTAAATTCAATCCATTCAGATTGGATTTTGACATGATTATCCTAACATAAATCCATCAGTTTTTTTTCGAATTCATTCATTTTAATATTATTATTATCATTATTAATATATATTATCTTTTCGACAACAACTTCACTACGTTACCTAATTTTTAAATTATAGGGGATTAAAGTTTTTCATATTATGACAATTTTAAACGACATAAACCAAAATGAATGTTCTCTCGTAATGTTATATTAGCAGGAATTCAATTATTTGCATACTCTAGCTCTATAATGCATTCGGGTATTCAAGTTATTTTACAATATTATTATTAATAGTTGTCCAAAAATCATCCGAAACGGTTTAGTTTCAAGTTTTTTTATCAATATTTTCTAAGGGATGAAAGTGATGGTTTTAAGATTCAAAAATTAATAATAAGTCATAATCTATTTACTACTTTGACCAATTATTGTTATTATTTTTTATAGCACATATTGTTGCAACTGTCACCTAAATTAATCTACTTTTGAGAAATCTTTTGTCAGTCATAGGCTTACTACCTAAATTATTATTTTTTTATTGCTGTGAATATAATGATGGAAATAAATGAATTTTTTATGTTTTGCAAAATTTAATGTATAGTAATATATCTAGATGAAAAACTAACTTTTTTTCTATGAAAATGAAGAAGTTTATTCAAAAATAAATATTGGACATTATGGTCTTAACAAGTAAAAGTGCATAAGATAAGATGAGGTTTGTCTAACGATATAATAGATTCAATAAATCACCCAGTTTTTAAAGTAGACTTTAATTTAACTTGTAATTTAGTTTTATTTTTAAATGGTGTTATTATAATTTTATTTTATTTTTAATTGTTGGATTTAACAAGTAAAAGTGCATAAAATAAAATGAGGTTTGTCTATATGATATAATAGGTTCAATAAATCTCCCAATTTATAAAGTAGACTTTAACTTAATTTGTAGTTTATAATTTGATTTTATTTTTAATTGATGAGATTTTTAGCACGTGAATTATGTGATTAACGATAAAATAATAATATTCTGGGCATTGAATATAGTTATATTCATATAATGTGTAAATTTACTTCTTCCAAGTGTACAATCTTCAGAAATTAAATTTGATTTTCAAGTTGATTATTTGTTTTCAGCATCTCATGCAAATGATGGAGTGCATTGCTCATGACTAAGTTCATTGTAATTGCATTCCTTTCGTCATCATACACGCGTTTCAGCCACTTATCTTGGTGTTATGAATAGTTGTACTTTCATTGACCAGATAATGCTTCACCCTCCAACAATTAATTCCTCCCAAAAATCGTATTAGCTAGTAGATAAAGATCGCATCACAAAAGTATATAATCACTGTCAAAGACTCCAAAACTATATGTAATTTTTTTTCTAAATTGTAATAATTTGCGAAAAGATTTCAACAAAAAAAAAAATTGGGGGCCAAATTATAAGATGAAACTTTCCACGAGGGATGAGATGACCCTTCTCCTTTGGTCATTCCCTGTGTGTTGGAGATTTGTTCCCTATTGTCTAAAGAAGCAAAAGCTAAGTGATTAACTAGATGAAATACAGTGTTTGTTGTAATGTTATTGCGGCCACAAGGTGCTACTAACTGCCTAAGGTTTAGGAAAGGCAAAATTGCAGTGACCAAAAGAAAGCCTTGCAGAAGATAAAGGAGAAGCACCTAAATTGTACTATTCTTCTTTCCATTACATTTACTTGCATTCATGCACATGCGAGCTACTTTAGCAAGCTAAAAAAAGGGATTGCTTCATTATCTTTTCCCTTCATTTAACTAATCAAGGTTAACTAAAATGGCAACCCAAGTGATTGCATGTTATCCCCACTCAACATTGGTACTTTAATATTTGCTAATAGTCCAAGGGAACCAACTACCAACCAATACAAAATTGCCCCATATGCTCAACTAAGAAAACTACCCAAGAATATTCCTCTCTATTGTGTAACAAATAAGTTGAAAGTCACACATCAACCTATGCATATTTAGCAATGCCCATCAGGTTAGGCTACATCATATTACTTTGGAAAGACAAATGTACTTCATACCATTAAATCAACACATTCATGTGTGTACAAACGCATCTACATTTCATGGCTAGATAAAATACTCACTTTTCCTTTCCCTTTTTATTATCTACTTTTTTTTATTTTCACCTCCACACACTTTAGATTGCCCACTCACTTTCTTTTGTGTATTTGTTTATATCCCTGTCATCTTAACAACACTGTTACTTGAAATATACCAGTAGCTCACTTTTTTCTAGAGATTCCATTGGTCGTTTACACAATATCTCAGGAACCCTTTTCTAAATTATTCAATATGGAAATCTCATCGTCCTATCATGATAACTAAAGCTTTTCACCTGTTAGCTTTTAAAATGGTACCACAATGTTCTTTCTCTATTCATACTGTAGAATTATTTCCACAGTTAATCGACCAAAACTAAATGTTTTTACTCTGATAAAGTAAGATTAATTTCGTTCCTTCCTTCCTTCCTTCTCCACTTTTTGTACTTTTCATCTCCACTTTTTGCATGCTATTGTATCAGACTTTATAGAATTAAACGTATATCATTTCTGAATTTAAATTTTGTTAGTGTAAACTCAAAGTGATTGAAGCCTGTAACTAACCCATGGATACGTGGGTTCGGGAGATGAAAATAGTGGATTTCTGGTCACAAACATTAAAAAAAAAAGCTACATAGACCACTCACTACCTGACTACTACTTACTCACAAATAATGAATTTACTCCACATTTCAATATTAATTTTTGTTGCATTATTTCAATTTTCTTTTGTTTGTGTGGCAGAAGTTAGATATGTTATTTAAAAAACAGTTTCACCACTGCTTTCTAATTAAAATTAAAGCGTAATTTTGGTGTTCCTCAGCTTTCTAATCCCCTTTGTTGTTTATGTGTTTTTGCTTGATCCTTCGTCATTAAGATAAAGCTAATCTCCCCAAAGAACACTCTATTAATTTTCTTACCTTAACAAAAAAGCTTACCCCATCTGAATCCCCACCACCCACCCCACACACTAAAGTTTGCATCAAATGTTCTCTCCGCAGTTTTTATTTTTCCTAAAGTCAAAAGAAAAAACTTAGCATAAAAAACCCTAATTATATTCATCAATCACTCTTTTCTAAAGGTTACCATCAAAACCTACTTACATTCATTAAAAAAAATTATTAATATTTTTTGTGACCAGTATGCTAAGTGAGATTAGTTTTCCAAAATCTTTTGCACTAATGGGCCCCACATTTTCCTTCCCCACCCCTTCAAATACCCCTCTCCTATGCTTCCATTCCTCCCTTTTCCCCTTCCTTCTTCTCTTTGGTTCACTCTTTTGAATTTCCCGGTTTCTTTTCTCTCTCTTTTTTGCTCTTCTAAGCCATGTTGTTCCACGAAGCGGTTCAGTTCCCATGTTCTCCGGTTCACCACACCATGCTGACCCAAAGTGAAATAGAAGACCTGTTTTCTCTCATAAACAAATCGAGAGACCCGGCCAGCCTGCTGTCCGGTTCGCAGGGATCGAACCGGACGGTTTACTCGTCAGAGGAAAAAAAGGTGAGACGCATGCAATCGAACCGGGAATCAGCCCGAAGGTCCCGCTACAAAAAGAAAAAGCATCTTGAGAACCTCACGAGCCAAATGAACCGGTTGAGAATCCAAAACCGGTTTCTCAAAAACCGAGTCGCTTCAACCATGCACCAACACCTCCTACTATCCCTACATAACGATCATCTTAAATCCGAAGCTATTTCCCTTATGGCCACTCTTTCGGATCTATGTGGCCTTTTATTTTAGCCTCCATGCTTTCACATTAATAATATATTACATACCCCTTCTCCTTCATCATAAAAACCAAGTAAAAAACCATTCACACTGCATATATATTTTTTATATTAAACTTCTCTATGTTACTAGCTGCATATATAATTATAGAATAAAGTTCTCATACTTCATGCATCGAACCATCCAAAATTCTTGGTTGGTGCATCGCGGTAGGGGAAAAGCAATGAATGCCATAGCTAGCTAGAAAGAACTCTCCTTTACGTTATTTTTTTAGGGTTTTTTGCTCAATTTCTAGGTCTAGGAAGAGGAAAACATGGTTACGTACGTGCAGTGTGGTTGGTGAAAGAAGCCCCAGGTTGATGGAAGTACGATGTAGGATTTTGAAGGTCTACCATGTTGTTGTTATCTTTGTCTTTTGGGAACTTTTATTTGTAAATTTGTGCAGCATCAGCCAATGGTGAAAACCATGAATAGGGTTTGGTCATCTTGGTGGAATATGTTAATGTTGATATCAAGAAAGTCTGAATCTCATACAGTGTTATAATGTAAATATGCTAGCTATTGGCAAATCAAGGAATCCATGCATTTTGTTACTTGGTATTAATGTTTTGTGTCTTTCTGCATAATCTTCATTCCTTCGTGTAACAAAAAAAAACAAGTGGCAAAAAACCTGAGGTTGTGAGCTCATACATAGGACCTACACGTGAACGATTATTTCTAATCATGTGACGAAAAGTACTTTTTGTAGCAGCGATGTGACATGAGTTAACAAATAATAGTGTCCTTTTTTATGGTATATTCGCCCAAGTGAGAGAGAAGAAAGAAAGTAACAGATGACAGTCATGTAATGAAAAGAGAACAAAAGTATAAGAGCATTTCCTTAATAAAATAATTTACAGGAATCTTAAAATAAAAAGTAATCTTTTAATATTGATAATATGTATTTTTATAAAATTAATATTTAATTATAATGATTAAAAATTGTAAGAAAATAAAGTATAAATAAAAAAATTAAATTATAAATTTTATAAAACCTAATTATTGGAACAAATTTATAAAAAAAAATATAACGTGATAATATCTATCTAAACTAAAATAAAATCTCATAAGAGTTTCTTACAAATATTTCGTACTGTAAATGCTCTAAAATTAGGGATTATGTGTTTGCATTTAATCTTACTGTTAAAACTTAAATATTACATTCCGGCACAATAAATATTTATACGTTTTTACTATATAAATATTTCATTTTCTGCAATATTTTCCACAATTTCACATTTTTTTACTGTACCTTAGGTAATACCTTCCACCAGATGTATAAAAAACTTTATTTAATATGCATTTTGAAACTAAAAATAGTTGTGTGTGTGTAATTTCTTTTAATATAACAGGTAAGAAATCTAATATGGTGTTAAAACATATTACTAATTCAATTTGTGAAACTTTTTATAAGCAAATTATTATAACATTAAAAATTTGTTGAGATTTAAAAGAAACAATATATGTAAGGTATCAAAAATGATTTTACGACTTGGTAATAAGCTCAAACAAGTAGTGAAAAATAGTATAAATAGCGAATTGATTAATACAAAAATCTCTTGTATCAATTAAAAACTTCATGATGATATGTGAAAGGTTCACTCAAGGAAAAATATATAATGTTCAAGATACTCATGCTATATAGTATAGTTTTTTATATGAATTATTTACAATCTATTTATAAAAAATATATTTTTGAATAAAAACATTATTTTTTATTAAGAGTTTCTTTATTAAATAGAGACTATTATATATCATCCTCTCTAGTTGCATCAACTGGTAAGCTTATTGATTGAAAATATATAAATAGGAGTGTTAATAGCACACATTCCAACATACTCATTCTAAAATATTCCTTATTATTGCACAAAAATTCATTAGAATATACAAAAACACGAAAATAACTTATTAAATAAGAAAAAAGCAATAAAATTATTTTTCGATGAATTTCAAACAACAATGGAAAGTATAAACATCTCAATTGTAATACTTTAATTTGTAAAATCACATGCTAAACTAAATAGACGTAGAATAGTTTTTGCTTAAATATTTGTGAAAAAGGGCTTACTTAAAATGATATATAATAATAATGTAGTTAATGTCTTTATTTATACCAAACTTTTTATTTTCTTAATATGATATTGTTAATATTTTTCCTTACATCCACCATGGTGATTAGTTAAAAAATAACATAATTAAAAAGTTAATAACTGATGCTGTCTTAAACTTTTAAATAGACACATGATTTTTTGTTAAAATGAATGAATGGAATCAAATAAAAATCTCATCCATTCACGTCAAAAAGTCAATTATCTCATTAAAAAATCCATATCTATAAAGATGTAAGTTAGAATAAGGCATTACTAGTAGACAACATCAAAATATTTTTAGCCTAATGCATTTAAATCGAAGATATTAGATAGTGATAGATGAAGGGTCTCTATTTGGTTAAAAGTTATAACCTAAGTGTTGCTTCTTCTTTTTTTGTCTAAGTGCAAGGAATGAACTTCAATTTCAGATTTGTAGCCCCCATGAAATCCTCAAAGAAACATCACAGAAAGTTTGTTAAAAGAAAAAAATAAATAATAAAAATATATTATTGGCCATAACAAAATCAACAAGTGTTATTGTCCGATTGGTGCTTTCCTTTTGCTGGTTGACCATAGTTAGTGACATATTGGGGATATTTGCTTCCATAATTTTTTTATGCTAATATATTTAATTTTTTCCACATGAAAATTTATTTTTGTCTTCGTAAGACAATTTTTTAGCTTGATCTAAAAAAGTTATAAGAGATAAAAGAAAAAGTAACTAATGTTAATTTTATTACTTTCTCTTTCTAATATTTTATAGTATTGAAAATAAAAACTGTTAATATTTTGAAAATATGGAAATGTGAGAGAATGTTTATGATTTGTAAAAGTGCACGTATTTATATTTTTAATAAAAATATTAAAAAATATATTACTAAAATAAAATTATGGGTTTGTCGGTAAATGCCTTGTGTTTATTCCACTTTCTTCAAAGGCAAGTTCTTATAGATAACCAGACACTTGTTTAGTCGAAAGGTTTAGATAAAAAGCAATGCTAACTTTTGACCTAATAACGCTGATTAGAAGCATTGACAATGATTTGTAAGATAGCTTTAATCATAGAAAACCTTCATTAGGACAATATATTATTTATTAAATAATCAATCCATAATTATGTATTATTAACTGTGTGGTCAAATAAAAAAAAAAAAAAAAAAAAAAAAAAAAAAAAATTTTTTGAAAAAAAAAAAAAAAAAAAAAAAAAAAAAAAACTCCATGTCAAATTACT
>Ga0123342_1010013_pt1 | contig 11035 bp, 5 predicted proteins | sample Turbeawhitnodule_FD_89960 | JGI IMG/M metagenome (GOLD analysis project Ga0123342, IMG submission 89960) | Root nodule microbial communities of legume samples collected from Mexico - Turtle bean Mexico white nodule | ecosystem: Host-associated > Plants > Roots > Nodule | place: Mexico: Nepantla... | reverse complement strand
TTTCAGAACGATCGATTACGGGACGGTGCTTCAGCGGAGATTGACCCTGGATCATGACGGTAATGTGAGGGTGTACACCATGATAGATGGAGAAGAGAAGTGGGTGGTGTCAGGGCTGTTTCGCCCCCAACCTTGTTTTATTCATGGCATTTGTGGACCCAACAGCTATTGCACCAATGTCCCCACAATTGGAAGAAAGTGTTCCTGCCTTCCAGGTATTTCAGGAAAGTAGCAGAGGAAACAGTGAATTGGGGTCTTTTTGAATAAAGTTCTTACTAAAAGTGGTAAATAAGAAGTTAAAACGCATTGAGCTTCTTCGTCAACTAATGTTAAAATAAAGTAAGTTTTTCCCATGGATATTCTAAAACCAAATTTTGCTTTAGAAGTTGGAGTGAATATGTTGATTTGAAGTTACAAGATAAGTTTATTTAATTCATTTTACTTCGTATTTTCCCCCTTTATAATTGTTTATACATATGGTTGTCTTCTCCTGTAGTGTTCATTGAGAAATTTATGCTATCAGGTCACAGATGGGTTGATGGTCAAGACTGGACTCTAGGTTGCATACCGAATTTTGAACCTTGGTGCAACAACACTATGCAAGAGTCTCGTTTCGTGGGTTTACCTGAATTTGATTTTTATGGATATGACTATGGCTTCTATCCGAATCACACTTACGAAGAATGTGTGAATCAGTGCTTGCGATTGTGCCAATGCAAAGGGTTTCAGCATAGTCTTTCAGACCAAGGTGGTTTGGGTAGTCAGTGCTACCTGAAGACACAGTTGCTGAATGGGCATCGTTCAGCAGGTTTCACGGGATCATTCTTCCTGAGACTACCTTTGTCTCTTGATTATGAGAACCCCATCAATAATGGTTTGGTTTGTGGGGGAAATAGCGGAGGAGTGAAAGAACTAGAAAGACCGTATGTGGAAGAAAAAGAAAATGAATCGGTGAGGTTCATGCTGTGGTTTGCGAGTGCCTTGGGAGGAATTGAGGTTTTGTGCTTCTTGATGGTGTGGTGTTTTTTGTTTAGGAATAATGCAGACAAACAAGCCTATGTTCTTGCTGCGGAGACGGGGTTTAGGAAATTCAGTTATTCTGAATTGAAACAAGCCTCCAAAGGTTTCAGTGAAGAGATTGGAAGGGGTGGTGGAGGTACAGTGTATAAAGGTGTCTTGTCTGATGATCGGGTTGTGGCGATAAAAAGACTACATGAAGTAGCAAACCAAGGAGAAAGTGATTTCCTGGCTGAAGTAAGCATCATTGGAAGGCTTAACCACATGAACTTAATTGGCATGTTGGGGTTTTGTGCGGAGGGAAAGTATAGGTTGTTGGTTTATGAGTACATGGAGAATGGTTCTTTAGCTCAGAACCTTTCATCGAGTTCAACTGTTCTTGATTGGACTAAGAGGTATAACATTGCTCTCGGAACTGCAAGGGGTCTTGCTTACTTGCATGAAGAATGCTTGGAGTGGATTTTGCATTGTGATATTAAGCCCCAAAATATACTTCTCGACTCTGATTACCAACCTAAGGTAGCAGATTTTGGCTTGTCTAAGCTACTTAACCGGAACAACCTCGACAATTCAACATTCTCGAGGATAAGAGGAACAAGAGGCTACATGGCACCAGAGTGGCTTTTCAACTTGCCAATCACTTCCAAGGTGGATGTCTACAGCTATGGCATTGTCGTCTTGGAGATGATAACGGGAAGGAGCCCAACAGCAGGTATCCAAATCACTGCATTAGATGCAGAATCACATAATCATGGGAGGTTAGTGACATGGGTGAGGGAGCAAAGGAGGAAAGGATCATCTTGGGTGGATCAAATTGTTGACCCTGCTTTGGGTTCAAACTATGACAGGAATGAAATGGAGATATTAGCAACGGTGGCTTTGGAATGTGTAGAGGAAGAGAAAGATGTGAGACCCAGCATGAGTCATGTTGTTGAGAGAATCCAAAGTCACGAGCACAATTCTTGATGATGGTTTTGAACAAAGAATAGCCAGACATCCCATGGTTTCACCTACCTTGTTTGTCATCCACAGTTCCAGTTCCTCTCGTTTTTTGGTAGATTCAGTCTATCAAAAGTTGTCTGTTCGTGCCTTGTGGTAAATCTTCTTTTGTTGTGAAGTTTAGTGTTGCTGTTGTATATCAGATTCTAGTGCTTGTAAACCGTATGTTGTTACAGTTGCAGAATATTTCCATTAATTGCAACATGCACTTTTGTTCCTTTAACATTATCTGTTGTATGATTCCAACTCTATCATAAAATTAGTTACTTCGTACATATTCAACCTTAAAATTATGGCAACAATTTTGAAGATATAGTTTTACTATGATACCCATTTTTGTATTAAGCTCTGAATTACATATTCTTTCTGGATTACACATTCTTTCTTATAACCCCATTGGCTGTGCCAATGCGGTAGTAACCTTAAGCTAGGGTTATAAGATGCAAAATGAATGATTTCCCTGGATATTTGAGCGATCAGGACATTCCAATTAACAGGCAAAAAGTTTATGTTCGGTCCTCTGACTCTTGAGAGCTTTGCAGTTAATTTAGTAGGTCCATTGGCAGCGACAAACTACAGATATTATTCATAAAATTTACAGACTGCTATAAAACAAATGATAGAAGATTGCTAAATTGATAAATGATTGCAAAATTGATATTTTCTACCAAATAATGTCTCTTTCCATGCCATATCTAACATCCCCAGTTGAATAGAAATATGGTGCCAAATTCTAGTGGCCTAAATTAGTAAAAGGACATGACTCCACTCCATATCAGTACTTCCTCAGAAATCAAACCATCCACTTTGATGGAAGAAAAAGAGAAAAAATAAGGAAAAGAAATGGAAAGAAAGATATTTGAGGGGTAAGGATGATACTAACTAAGCCTGATGCTAGGAGCCTCGGGTGAAACAGTTTGTCTCTTGTTAATAACTAACCAACTGTAGAGAATGTCCCACATATCAATTCATCTTTGCATAGAAATGGTTTTCCCAGACTTTCTAGACATCTTCATGAGTTTGAGTAGAAGTCTCCGGTTGATTATCCAAGGGCATATATTGGGCCATAATTGCCCTTATCTCAGAGTCCATGTATCTCTGCAGAAAAATGTTTCCTCTTGTAAGTTAAACGAGTTTAGGATGTCAATGCTTAAATTATAAAAACTGATTGTCATTTGAACCAGCAAATCAGGACAACATAACATGCTCACTAACTGGAATGAATGAGAAAGTATTAATGAAATGAAAAGATGATTTAACGAAATGTAGTTATATTTTCTTAGAGCTACAGGTATTGTATTATTTTTTAATAAAAAACAATAATATTATTTCATTACCACATTGACTGCAATCCTAACTAGATTAGTACCTCAATTAGTATCTATCATTTGCAACATCCCTCAAAATCATGTATACAAGAGAAAATAATAGAAAAGAGCTAAAGGTATTGTATGACTTCATTAATTCTTTTATTAAACTTCAGATAGTTATTTTGAGACAGTATTTCGTATGTGCTTCACTTTATCTTCTTTTTAGTATTCGTTCAGACAGACACTTAATCTTGGTGCCGCCTGACTTACAGCCTTGTCTAAGGTGACCTGCATCTTGTTCCTCCAACATTGTACATCCTTGTCGGAAACATTCTCATGTACCACTTACTGAGTGCTGCATCATCTTGGGACTGTTCAGTCTCTATTTTAACTATTATGTTGAATGTTTTGGTTTTAACCAATGTTCACCTCATACACATCGAGCATTGTAGTGTAACTGTATTGTCTGAAACTAGGTGTACGAAGGAAACTCTCATCCTTCCTGACTTTAATCATAAGAGTCTTTCACCAATGCAGCATGTTACCTCAACACTGGGAAAATGGATTTTTTATATTTTGAAGACTATAAATATTGAAACAATTGAAATTAATATACCAGCTTTTATCTACATCTGCCTTGAGGAATATTTGTCAAAGTCACACTGTTTAAAGGACAATCAAATGAGTTAGAATTATACCCGGATTCTGTATTTGTAAAATGCATACCCTCCAGCACCAGCAACAACCAAGATCAGAAGAACCATCCAAACAATGCCCCCACCGGCCACTGAAGCAGCATATTTTCCTGCATATTTGTAAGATACCGCTAGTGTGAAAATGAATAAATTATTATTTTTTAAGTCTCCACTACCATGGAAAGGTTATCAACATAGATAATTAGAAAGCCCAGAATAAAATTTAGAACCTTCAGAAACTAAACTACATACAGTATAAATAGAAATAAAATGCCAAAGTGGCAACCAGTGCAAAGTCATGTTTTCCATGAAGAATCTCATCTATCAAATTTTAACGAGTGAACAAAATCTGCTGATCCAGTAAGACAGGCATAAAAAATGTCATACAAACTAAGTCAGAAAATGTTAAAAATAAAAACTCACCAATGCACATATCATTTTCTCGCGTGTAGAACAAACCATCACTACATGAGCATTCATAACTTCCCCAAGTATTTCTGCAATGACACTCTGGGCACTGGCAGGCCAATTTCTCCGAGCATTCGTCCACATCTACAAAATCAACACAAGAAATATTAAGAAACAAATGTCAGATTTGCAAGCTAATAATGAATGGCATGACTATTTACAACTGTAGAATCATATTCAAACATTCTCACCAAGATTAGTTCATGATTGATGTATTTGCCATTCAAAGGTTAGGTACTAGAAGAGTAATGCTATATCTTCCTACTCTAACCTCCTGCTAATTCTCCTAAAATCTAATAATGAATTAAGAAAAAAAGTAAATATACTTTTATCATGAAAACATAAAAACATTCAATACTCTTTTCATTCAGTAAGTTTTAAATTTTATTGGAAGATGTTGTAAGAAGATTTATAACTATTTATATTAGAACAGTTCAAACAAATTTTGAATGTCAAAGTACCTTTACAGGAGTTGACTCCATCTCCCCTGAATCCAGGTGGACACTTGCAACCTTTGGTGTGGTCGTCCTGCATAATCATTTAAGAAAGAAGGCATATATCAACATTCAAAGAAAAAAAGCATGCATGCATGATAATGTAAAAGAGGATGGAGAGGATTACTTACAATACAAGCAGAGAAAGTTGTGCGACCTTGGGTTTCTTTCCAACAACCTCCATTGTTGATTGCACACCTCAAGGCGCCTGTAGCTGCTTCGAAATAAAAATGTGTGAAGGTGATATTTATATTTTGATTTTTATAGCTTGGAGATGATGACATGAAGCAATTTATCTATTTTAAAGAAACTAATTTACCTTCACAATGGGTATATCCATCACCAACAAACTGGACATTTTGTACAACTGGGCATTCACATATTCTTCCTCTGAAAGTGTCCTATAATTTTGAAAGTGATAGAACCAAGCCTTACTCCACATGTATTGAAGTGCAGTAATATAAACATTCACAAAAACATGGCAGACAAGATTGAGTTAACCAAATACCCTGCACGCAGTAATGTTAGCAGCATTGTCCTGCCAACAACCACCATTGTTTTGCAAACACTCATTAGTTTCCATGTCTGCAAAGGATAATCAAAGGTACCTGATATCAGTTCTTCTATCCAAATTGCCAGTTGAAAGATGAGTTGATAAGATTTAATTTATTGGTTCTTCTCCAAGGATGATTGGAACGGGGAGAAAAGAAGAAATGCAAAAAAGGACCTGGAGTTAAACAAATTGATGGCTCGGTAGTCTCTTGGAAACCTGAACAGATTGCCTTCAGTACTGCTGCTTTTGACAGCTTACCTAGAAATGGTTAAGAATAAAAATTATACAGCAGAACAAGGTTAAACAGCCACGAAGATATTCAGAAAGGTTGTCAGACCTCTATATTGTCTGTTGTTTATAATAAGAGTAGGTAGTATAGTAACATCTCCACGATCGCCGTTACCAATCTGAAACAAAAAAACATTAACCAACAGAAGGGTCTAATTAGAGAACAGAAACAATCCTAGAAGAAGGCCATATTCTGCTACAAGACAAACCTGTGAGTCCTGTTCATTATTGAGAACAGGGTTATCCAGATTCGAAGTAGGATCTCCAACACAATCTTTAACTTTCTTCAAATCAACTCCTGTAAAGTATGTGAGGGAAGAGTGAACAAGCATGCAACATATCCGAAATTAGAATAATGTAACAAAACATTCCCCCAGAAAATTTGAGATGACGAATGAGAAGTTTACTTAAATTTTTTCCAATAGATAAAGAGAATCAATCAAGCCATGACTTTATTTTTATGTTGATTTTGAGCATAATGACTGTGATATTTGTATAACGAAGATACAAATTTGGTTTTGTTCCACATATACATAAAAGCCGGACCCTTTTTTTTATGCTTAAGCTAGCATTTTACATAACAGTGAAACTTCTAAAAACAATGACAGGAAAATTTGGCAAAAGATGACAATTGCATTATTATGTAAGAAATTATGCTATATACTAGTAATGCAAAATAATTTTATGCCGTAATCTAATCACAGATCATGCATGCATGATAAGTTTGTTTTCTTTCACAATAGCTACTTTAGAAATCATCTCAAAGGTAGTTGTTGATGAGTTGACTGTTAAATTTTATGCGAAGAAAAGAAAAAGCCATATATGATTTTTACAAGATTGGAAAAGTTGTGGCGTACACTAAAAATCAAACAGCAAAGAGAAGCACAAGTCCACTGCAAAGTGTATCCAACATACCAAGAGATTTGATAACTTGATCTGAGCATTCTTCAGTATACTTATTCTCTCTCATTGGGCAGCGGATTGAAAAGTCAGTGACGTAGTCCCACCATTGCCAAGGCTTTCCACTTTCATTTGCCACTTTAAAGAAGCATACTTGACGTAAGTTTTGGATAACAACATCTCTACCACTGTACCCTCTCTTGTAATCTAGCTCAGGATCTGGTGCACAGTATCTCCCATTATTTATGCACTGGGACTTGCACTGTTGGCTCAGTATAAATGCTTCTGGACAATACCAAGTTATATAGTGAGGGGTAAACTTTGCAAACCCTTTCTGCTCTAGTAATTGAGCTGCCCCTTTAAAACCCCTGACAAAGTTGATTTCACTTTCACACTTTGGTCCACACTCATCATTGCTACTTGTCCAAAACTCATACTCAACTCTCTCATCAGGGTGAGGAAGAGCCTCTCTCCAATCAAGATTTACATTAACCATTTCCCCACTAGAGAGAGCACTCTTGATTTTATCACCTAGTGATTTGCTGATAAGGGCAGAAGGAATGCTGATCTTCTCAATATAATCGTCATTGCTGGCACCATTTCCTTCTTCAGGTGTGTCCATGGTGATCAATGGTTCTGTCCTATCATCTGCGACAAGAATGGCCGCTGCTCCACCTTTCTGTGCATTCCACGCCTTCAAAGTGAAGAAGCACTCTAACAAAAATTTCAAAAAGAAGTTATACAGATTTTATCATTGAGAACACCTTGTAAGTCTGTAATAGCAACTGAAAACTAATGTCAAGATACATATTCGATTGAGAAAGTTACCCCCAACTGTCCGAGTGATGCCATAAATTAATTGCATAAAAGAAAGAAAAATGCATTGCAATGCACAGAAGATTCAAATTTTCCACACCAAAAACACACCATGGAACTTTTTATGAAAGTGTAAAACACACTCACACCAATGATCCTGACAGTTACTCACTCGATAAAAGTCCATGTATAAAAAACAAAACAACTCTAAATAAACACAGACATTTTACAATACAACAAAACTTAGATGCAAATCCACGTGTTCTTCTGATAAAATTTTCCAATTAGAATTAAAGTTTCATTTCACATTAATATGAATAATAAGGATTTTCAGCAAAGATCACTGTGAGAAACTGTAATTCTAATTGAACAAGCATGCTAAAAGCACTTAATTATGAACTCCATCTTAAAGTACTTAATGAACCCATCCAAGTCTTATACTTCTTTCCTTTGTTATATTTGAAAACTGAAGAGCATTGAAAGGAGTAAATGGTAGCTAACCTCCTCGATCAATAAGAACAAAGCTGGGGAAGGTTCCGGGCTTGGAACTCAACGAGGAATCAAAGGGTTTACATCCATTCTGATCGGTCTTGGGGTACACCACTGAGCCAATCATGGTTCCTCCATACTTGGGGACCCCAAAATTCCCAATTGCACATTCATATATACCTTTCAATGAATTTGGAGAAGTGATTTTCAAATTGTTCTTCTCCACCACAAACGTTCCCACACAAGACCCACAAAGCAAAATCCATACACACCACAAAAAACTTTGCTTTGTCCTCATTGTCATCATATGTTGAACTCTTCCCCTTCAATAGAGAAAGATCTCTATCAACAAAGAGAAAAAGAAAAAAGAAATCTTGTTTAAGTTAACAACACCACTGAAATTGAAATAACATGTTTGAAGCAGTGTCTGGATCAAATGGAAAGCTTAGCTAAGTGCAATGCATGCTATGCTGAGAAGGAAACCCAGATGAGGAAAAGGAATTGAAGACCACAAACAATGGCTTAGTGGTTGTTACGTGGGAGTGTAGAAAATCATCCAAATCTAGAACCAATATGCGAAAGAAATGGACAATGGGGTGGACGGGTTAGTTACATTCAACGGTAATTGCACTCATTGCAATATAACATCATACGATTACAAATGGACCAAATGTCGTTCAACATGTTTTATAATTCTTCTATGTTCTTTGTGAATGTAAAATTTTTACTCCTCTTTATTTCTTTTCAACCTTTCTATATTTTGTTTAATTCTTATAAAAAAGAATGCTTTATATCAAAATTTATCGACAATGTGACATGGGTCTATATGCACCCACACACATATATATATATATATATAATTTTTAAAATTTACAAGTAAAACTAACAAAATGGAATAATTAAAATAAATTTTAATCAATATTTTAAATGTATTAAAAGTAATATATTTGAACTATTATTCTAGAGTTTAATTTGAAATTTTTTTATAACATTTTAAGTAAACAAACAAGAAGTTAAAATATTAAACTTGTATCCAAGTTTTCATGACTGATTTCTTTTGTTTCTTTAACAAAGTCACATCTGAAGCAAAATTTCATAATATGATTTTTTAAGTGTTTTCTTAACTTTTTTATTACATCACTCGTGTCCTTTTAAATACTTTTAGTTTTTTTTTTCTTATTACTCTCTTGAATTGTAAGGTTTATCATGAAAGTATAATGTTGAAATAGAATAATATTCCTTTGCTTTCTAGATTATGCATGGGTTAAAAATGATAGTTTTGTATATAAATGCTTATTTAAGTGCTTTTTTGCAGCCTAAATGGTTTTTTATAGTTAAGAATTATTCTCTTGCAAATTTACCATAGAGCAATTGATGTGACTATAAAAGTATTTAGTTATGTATAAGTTACTGATCTTAACATTTTCTAATAATATTTATAATTATACAATTTTTATATAAAATAACAAAGAAATCAAACCAATTCTACTTTTCTTTTTAAAGTCAACCATGTAAAAATCATTAATCCACATTTTCTACCATACAAATTTATTTTCCATATTGTTTATTATTGTTTTCTTTTTGTATTCTCGTACATTGTAAAAATAAAATGTATCCATTAAAAGAAAAGTTAAAAAGTTAATTCAATCTCATCAGAGAATATATTTAAATAAATTTCTTCGTGAGAACTTATAAATGAGAAAATATAAAATTAAAAATATACAATTTTTTTAATAAGATATAAGTTAATTTTAATTTTAATTTATAACAAAATTATTTGATCTTATTTATTTATTGTAAAATCTCTTTGGAGGAAGCATGTGAAATCACAGCCATGTTCTACTTTGGAAATATCAATCTGAGTCAAGCTGTCAATTGTTTTACACACTCATTTCTGTTGTTTTTCTGTGTCATGTTACACATTTCTTTTAATTCCTAAACTTCGCACATTTTGTCAAAGACATAACTTTGATGAGGGAAGAGAACTGATACAAAATACAGCACCTGTTGTGCAAGGTGGACAGTAGACTAATAACTGAGAGCATGATCCAAGGTTGCAATAATCATAAAATTGCATCTATATGACAATACTTTTTAAAGACTTTCAATTTAATATTGTATTTCTGTGTAATGTTTATTAGATATTGAGAGTGACATTATTGTAATAATTCAGACTAAAACTTCTTGATTGATCAAGACAACCAGTGTCAGAGACGTAAATGGCAAATGTAATGTGATATGCAGGCTACTTCATTGGTGCTTCAATGGGGGTTTACTTTTTCTACTCCTGGCATAAATTGTGGTCATATTGGATTGTTAATAATATAAGGTTTGCTTACCAAGACACATTCAATCACAAGGTGCTATAATCATACAGCAGAAAATGAGAAAAGAGGTTAAAGAAGCAAAAAAGTTGGCTGCAATTGATGGAAGTATTGTAAAACACAGGTGTACTACTACTGATATACTATTCTGCAGCTGTAACATGATGCCGTTGCCAAGCACTACAATCTGATATACAATAGCAGATTAAACTGCACAATAAATTGAAGATTTAACACAGACAGACAATTTATTATGATAGAAGAAATCATCAAGAAGTGACAACCGTGGATGAGATGGCTAATCTTTGTTCAGGCCATTAAGATCATGTTCATGAATTTGGAGCCTCTCAGCAACATGACTCATGTTAGGTCTCCCCTCTCTGTCTTCCTTTACACATTCCAAAGCCAACGTTGCCAATATCTCCATCTCATCCATGACATAGTTTGATCCTAAAGCAGGGTCAACGATCTCTTCCACCCAAGATGGTCCCACTTCTGATCCTTTCTTCTTTTTCTCCCTCACCCATGTCACCAATCTCTCATGATGACCTGACTCTGCTTCTAACTCTGTGAATTGGACACCTGTTGTTGGGCTCCTTCCAGTGATCATCTCCAAGAGAACAATGCCATAGCTGTACACATCAACCTTGGAAGTGATTGGCAAGTTGAAAACCCATTCAGG
>Ga0123342_1010011_pt1 | contig 11038 bp, 3 predicted proteins | sample Turbeawhitnodule_FD_89960 | JGI IMG/M metagenome (GOLD analysis project Ga0123342, IMG submission 89960) | Root nodule microbial communities of legume samples collected from Mexico - Turtle bean Mexico white nodule | ecosystem: Host-associated > Plants > Roots > Nodule | place: Mexico: Nepantla... | reverse complement strand
TCACCTCTCTTGGCGATCGTCCCCCTACCTCTCTGCCACCTGGTCCACGTGTCACCCTGCGAGTGGTCCACGTGGTTCTCTGATGCTGACGTCATCGACTACCGATGACCGATCGGATCAGAAGGCATGCACCGTCGTGGCCTCATCAGTGGGTTTTGATCTCACCACTTGGACCCCAAACCTGTTCAGGTAATCCTTCATGGACTCCCCCTAGTATTGTTTAACATCGAAAACATCGTAAGAAAGTCGGGTGGGGGCCTTGTTAACAAGGTACTGCTCCCTGAACAACGTTGCAAACTGGTCAAAGGTGGTGATGTGCCCGTTGGGAAGGCTAACGAACCATTCTAACGCCGCTCCTGACAACGTGCTCATAAGCATCTTGCAGTACACAGCATCAGATCCTCCTGTAAGCAGCATCTAGGTGTGGAATGCCGTGAAATGGACCTTTGGGTCCTCTACTCCTGTGAAGGAGACTTTCGGGCCTAGAGACGTTGTTGGTAACACCGTATTCATGATTGCTTGTGAGAATGGCATGGGACGTGCCCTAAGTGGTACTGGTGGGGCACGTTTGTCCGCTGCGCGCTCCCCTACTTGTTGCAGATCCCTGCGCAGTTCTTCATTGGCTTTGCGCAGTTCTGCGTTGTCCTCTCGTGACGCCGCTACTTCTGCTTGGAGGGCACGCATCATGTCCAAGATTTGCTGCGTGGTAACGTTATCCCCTCTGGGGGGCACAATTCCTGCGGATCCAGCGGTTCCTTGTCTCGTACTCCTCATATTGTTGGTAAAGACTCCTAACGTGATTGCGAGTGGGACCTTCTTTTAACGGGCCCCACGGTGGGTGCCAAATGTTCCTGCCAGTTGACTCCCTTCGCCGGTTGACTCTAACAGCTGCTTTGGCCCTTCGATCTTGCCTGAGAATCGTGCCTTCTTGATCAAGAAACCTCTCACCTGCAAAGACAAAGGGGCGCCCTAGTGGTCGTTTGCACTCCGACGCTCAAGTCACTATTAGGGCAAAGAAACCAAGTGTGTATATTAGCTTCAGTCTTAGAAACTACGTACCTTGCTAGGGTTTTTGGCACCCTTTATATAGGTTGAAACTAGGGTTTAGCTTTGTGTTGTTACCCGTATCTAGGGTTCCTTGGAAAATGTCTTTGCGCCGCTATTTAGGTAATCTTAGCGTATCTGGCATATGGAACCTTCCTTAACTGGAGTGCAATGACTGACAAAGTGGTCGCTTGGGTACCAACTAGTGCACCTATTCTCTAGCGTCATCTGCTTCGTGGGTGCCCTAAGTATTCACGTGTCATGCATGCAGCTTCCCTGGGAACCCTAGCCCTAATGGGCTTTAACGCCTCCCAGGATTATTCACACATGTCGCGCCTTCATGCGTTATACACACCACGTGCATGATCCTTTGTGACTTAGGCGTCCCACACATCTCACGTATTAGCTGTTAACTTAACATAACTCTAGGGCCCACTATACGTGGCTTTCTGCAACATTCAGACCCCCGCTGTCCGATCTTCTCCCTCTACTGGCGAGGTCCGATATCGATCTCCAACGTCGGGGCTTTAGCATACTGTTTCAAAGACTAACCAATCCCCTAGTAGGTGTGTCTGGGGCCCACCTCACGTGGCCTCCTTCCATTACCAAGCATCGGTGCATGATGTCTGAGGTCAGCCCCTAGGTCGATGACCGAGGACTGGTTGAGACAAAAGGGATTTGTGATTTCTAGTAAAGGTACACCGTTTCTAAGACTGAAACTACTTGCTTACTTACTCATTACTTCTTAGCCCAATACTAACTTGATCGTCAGAGTGCAATCAACAGGTAGAACCTCTTCTATTTCAAACGAAGCCGCGTTCCAACATCCCAAGGAAAGAGCAAATTCTAGTAGAGACAGACGAAGTCACGACCTGTTCTCAGAGTCAGCCGGTAACCAGGTCAATCGGCAAGAATAGTTCTTACAGTAAAATTATTATTTATTGTATTTAATTTTTCTATTTTGTTATAGTTTTAAATTTTATTATTTATATATTAGAAAAAGGAGTTAAATAAAATTAACATTAAAATTATTTGGTGTGAATTGAGTTGGTTTAAAGTATGAAAAAAATTATGAATAAAGATAATTCATGACTATGTGAAAAGAATATTATTATACCTCTGATTTGATAAGTATTAAGTGGATAATCTAAAATTACTTCATAATAATTTTTTAAATGAAGTTTAAATAAAAAATGGGAATCAATCTAATTGAATAAAAATAATCAATATATAAATCAGTTACATGGATCAATAAAGTTATTATTAGGGTTACCAAAAGATTCTTCACAAAGTTGTCCCAGTCGTTACAAGAGAAAAAAAATCAAAATTGTAATAGAAATCGTTCTTCGCGAGAGAGAAGAGATGCACAAAGGGTTATAAAAATCTTTTAAGTTGGATCAGCATAAGTTTGACATAAACACGTTGGATTTAATTATAAAAATATCATCACACAATTTTTTCTATCAGTTACTTTATGATTTGGTAAGTGAAAGATCAAATTTGCATTAATGATTTGTTTTAATGTGTCTAGAGAATTACTTTTCTATAATAAATCCAATAAGAAGTATTAATAAAGGGTACATATGAATAAAAAAAAATTAAAATTGGCGCATATGTAAAACTAATTACATAAATTATTGTAAATGGGAAACATCATAGTAAAAATTAAATGTTGTGTAAAGAGAAAAACCAAAAAAAAAAATGGGACAAAAGCTAGCTATTTATTGTTCAACCGCTTATATTTATATTGTAGAAGACAAATACAAACTAGTGAGGTGAACAATTTCAGATTGCAGTTACAATTTAAAAATAATAAAACTAACAAGACAATAAAAATGTAAATCTCATTCTCACGCTTATAATGAAAACAGTTATTTAACATTTCTCTTTAGATATAATATAAAATGTAGACCCAACTCATGTCTCAATGTTCAACACCTTCATTGTTCACTCTTTTGTCTTCATAACGAATAACCGAGGTTGTAGTCAACTTTGTTTCTGCACTTGTTGCATCATGTATGAATTTTTTGTATATGTCACTTTTGTAGAACTTACTGGTCCTTGCCACAAAAATCAAAGAAGTTAATCCAGCTAAAAAAGATAGGCATGCCATTATTATTAAAGAGTGTTTGTAGCATTCAGTTCCAATACATGTCAACTCTGTGCCTTGCAACCTCTCTTTGCCACTTCTTTTGAGTTGATTTTTTGCCTCTTGATCATAAAGGAAGCCTGTAACCCTAACATTTAACACGTATGATCCAATGGGAATAACCATAAGGACGCAATTTTGTAGAGTGGAAAAATGTTTAAGGCCAAAGAGTTCAGAAACAAGTGCATACAACATTGGTAATAACACACCAAATGCGAATCCAATTATCACTGATGCAAAGTATACTGAACCGGGTTTTGGAAACACAGTAAGAAGGTGTCCAATGCATGTAAGGAAATGCGAAAAAACTAACAACATAGGACGAGGAACTTTGTACTTTCGAAGCAAAGTATCTGATACAAGACCAGACAACACCCTCCCAGAGTAATTCCAAATGCTTACAAGTGACACAAATGACTTCACTGTGTTTCCAGTGTATCCTAGTGACTTGCCAATTTGTCCCAAGTTGTCCACCACTGTTACATTTGTTCCATAGCCAACAAACGATGAAGTCAATAATAACAACATGTCAATACTTACAAGTGCTTGTAGAATGGTGTGATCCTCTCCTCTTTCAGGTTTGTTGAATATGTTGGCAAAGCAAGATAGTTTTGGATCCTTGGTTTTTTCTTCTGGAATTGGTGATGATTCTTTAGGTTCTACTATTTCCGGTTTCTCTATGACCACCTCATTAGCACTAAGTGCAAGTTTTTCCTTGATGTTCCACAATGATAACTCTTGTCTAATAACAATAAACAAAGGGAGGATAAAAAGAATACATACACCAGTTGCACTTCCGGCATAAGCTGCTTTGGAAAAAACAACTTGCTTCTGAACAATGATCATTACCATAATGAATATAGCAAGTACAACTGATGCAAAAAGAAATTGGTTTATTATTTTTTCCTCGTTGGGTTGCTTAGTTCCAACCTTCATGAATCGAACTACACATGCAAATATTGCTGGAATAACCGCAGGGAGCCATGCAACAAGAAGGATGAGAGACTCAGAATCATTACCATAAATGGCCAGGTAAAGTTGGGTCATGATGGCTCCACTAAGACCAATGTAACCCTTCAACACACCCAATATTGTTCCCCTGCTTTCTGGAAAGTTTTTTACACAAGTGGTTATTATTCCAGTGTTGGCAAAGTTTTGAGAACTAACACCAATTGCAATGTAAAGACAAACTTGCCAAATCGGTGGTTTGAGTATTTTTCCAGTGACCACAAGCCAAATCATGAAATAGCCAACAAAGTTAAGGCTTGAACCCATAAGGAGTACTAACCATGGAGGGGAAATCTCTCCAATGAGACCAATAGGAGCACCTAGATTTCCACCTAGGTCCTTGAAGAACCCTAAAAGGTTTAGGGTGCTTTGATCATAACCTTGTGTAGATTTGATTACTTCAGAGTATGATCCAAAGACATAACTACCACCTGATCCTCCCATGATAAAAAAGGAGGCACAAAGCATAAACCATCGACCTTTTATTACTTGTGCAATGAACTTAACAACACCAATTTGTCTAGTATTGGTGTTATTGGTAAGTATGATGTTCATTTTTGTATCTCACCACACTTAAAAGATGAATAAAGAATAGGGAAAATAGGTATTGGTAAAGTTTGTCAAATGAATGATGTATCATATCACTAATAAAGATATATTTATACACAAATATGAGTAATGGATAAATATGCATCTCATCTTTTGGTGGAACAGGATAAAATTAGACACAAAATCCAAATTTGTTAAATGAGAAAGGTTTTGGAATTTTTTTACATATTTCTATATTCTTTTTAGAAAATTACCAAATTGGCAGAAAATTGAATCATAAGTAATAAATTTAAAAAAAAATACTTTGATGCTTTGTGAAAGGAAAAACATTTATTTGACAACTTATTATAGTAATATAACTATATATTAATATTTTAAATAAAATTAAAATATTAATACATTAAGTTATTAGGTTGGGGTAATTAATTTTTGAAGTATAAAAAAATATGAGCACTCTAATAAATTTTGTTTGAATTCAACTTTCAACCATTTGCATCTTTTTCTGTTTTCAGAAGTTGTGTTTGCATACACAACATCATCATTATCTATACAAATTTTATATTTTTTGGTCGAAAAACAATTATTTTACATATTTGTTCTACTTTAACAAATTTTATTCAATTAATATCAAATTTTGATTTATTAACCAAATGTTAATCATATAAAAAAATATAATTATTTTTTAAATAAATAAAATTTTAAATAAAAACTATATATTATCAACCTGGCCATCTCATCTAATTTATATTATCAATTAAAAAAATGTATATAAAACATAACAGAAGAAGAAGAAGAAAAAAAAGAGAAATAGTGTATCCCAACTGAATAGAAATAATCCTTAATTTACTATTGTCCCACTGGTTATTATCTAGTAAGAAAAAAAATATGAGATTAACTTCAAAAGAATTGTGATTGATTTATAACATGAGTTCAGTTGGACAACATTAAGTTATCCACCAAAATGAATCATTTAATATTTATATATTTCTAATAATTCACATTTCAGAACTCTTATAATATGTCATAATGTGACACACTATTTCATAGTTTTATTTAAAAATAATATATATTAACTAAAATTTAAATAAAAATTATAAAAATTAAAATCTAACCTTTTAAAATATAAAAAGTTGCTATAAAATATATGATAAATCAATTAATTATATTACCTATGATTTTAATATAAATAAAAATAAATTGTACCGACCAGTCCTCGATCATCGACTCTATAGAAGATCTCAGACATCGGACATCGTTGTCAGATAGTAAAAATTGGCCACATAAGTTGGGTCCCACGAGCAATATGAGTTAACATGAAGTTAACACCCAGATACTAAGAAAAAGCCCAAGTCGCTAGGGATCCATGCACGTGGTGTGTATAGCGCATTCGGGTGCGGCACAAGTAAACAACCCTTGGAGGCGTTAAGGCCCACTAGGGTTAGGGTTTCCAAGGGAAGACTGCATGCATGACACGTGAATACTTAGGACACCCATAGAACAGATGGCCCCGCAGCATTGGTGCATGAGTTGGTACCTTGGCGGACATTATGTTAGTCGTTGCACTTCAGTAAAGGAAAGTTCTATGTGCCAGATTACGCTAAGATTGTGTAATAGCGACGCAGGAACATTCTCCAAGGAACCTTAGACACGGGTAACAGAACATAGGTAAACCCTAGTTTCAACCTATATAAAGGGCACTAAGAACCCTAACAAGGTACATCGTTTCTAAGACTGAAACTACTTTATACACTTACTGTTTCTTTGCCCTAGTACTGACTTGAGCGTTAGAGTGCAAACGACCGTCAAGGCGCCCTTTGTCTTTGCAGGTGAGAGGTTCTTCAATCAAAGAAGTTCGATTCTCAGACGGAGATAGGTGAACCAAAGACTGCCGTTCGAGTCAACCGACAAACGAGTCAACCGGCGACAACATCAACATAAACATTGATTGAATCCAACTTTCAACCATTTGTATTTTTTTTATTGAATTATGTTTTCAGATATTTTTTTTGGGAAGTTGTGTTTACATACACAACATCATTCTTATTTATACATGTTTTACATTTCTTTAGTTAAATAACAACTATTTTATTTATTTTTTTATTTTCACAAAATTTATTTAATTAATATCAAATTTTATTTTATTAACCAAATTTAAATAATGTAAAAAATTATAATCATTTTCTAAATAAATAATAATTTAAAGAAAAACTATATATTATCAATCTGACCATCTCATTTACATTATCAATTGGAAAAATGTATATAGAACATAAATAAGGAAAAAAAAGTACTAAAATATAAATAAAAAAATAAAATAAAAATCTAATCTTTTAAAATTTAAGAAATTGCTATAAAATTTATGATAAATAAATAAATAATTATTTACTTATGATTTTAATATAAATATAAATATAAATAAATTGCATGGCCTTCTCTTAGTCGCAGTATCATTGTTTGAAAATAAAAAAAATAGTTATGATATTTAATAAGTAAAAACTAAAGGAAGATGCCTAATAAAATTAAATCTGATAAATTTTTATTTACTGATACATTTTTATAAAAAGTAAATTCAGTAATATATTTTTTATTGTTATTGTACCGACTAGTCCTCGGACATCGAAACGTCGGTGGATTAAATAGCTATATTGGGCCACGAAAGGTGGGCCCCATAATTATACTAGTTACCAAATAAAACACTCAGTTATCAGAAAGGCTAAGTCACGAGGGATCCATGCATGCAGGGTGTATAGCGCATTTGGGCGCGACACAAGTAAATAACCTTTGGATGCGCTAAGGCCCATTAGGGTTAGGATTTCCAAGGGCAGCCTGCATGCATGACACGTGAATACTTAGGGCACCCACAGAACAGATGGTCCCAGAGATTTGGTGCACAAGTTGGTACCCAGACGACCATTCTGTTAGTCGTTGCACTCCAGTTAAAGGAAGTCTTATGTGTCAGATTATGTTAAGATTACGTAATAGCAACGCAAAGACATTCTCCAAGGAACCCTAGATACGGGTACCAAAACAAAGGTAAACCCTAGTTTCAACCTATATAAACCCTAGTAAGGTACACAGTTTAAGACTGAAATTACATTACACACTCATTATTTCTTTGCCCTAATATTGACTTGAGCGTCAGAGTGCAAACGGTCGTTAATGCGTCCTTTGTCTTTGCAGGTGAGAGATTCTTCAATCAAGGAAGTTCGATTCTCAGACGAAGATAGAAGGGTCAGAGATTATCGTTTGAGTCAACCGGCGAGAACAGTTATATTAAATTTGTACATTATAATAAATTAAAATTATAATAATATAACTAATAAAAACTAGTATTGATATTTATTTAAATAGGTTAATATGCCAGACACACAAAACAATCTAAATTACCTAAGTTTGATATGTTTAACTAATTATTTTTTATGAAAACAGTCCAACATATTATATTAACGATTTTAATCTAACGTGGATCCAATTTAAGTTACGTCATAATTTATCCATAAAACTAAATTTAGATTTTTAAATCAGATTTCGAATTTGATTATTGTAATTGAAATAAACATAATTAAAAATATACTATCAAAGGTAGAAAATTAAATTTTCTCACATAGTCTTTCCCACAATCAATAAACACTTCCATGAGTAATAGTTATTAAAAAAATGAAAATAATTTCCAAATATTAGATTAAAACATTAACTATACTACATTGATTATAAATTAAATAAATATTCAAAGTTAAAATAAATAAAGCCAGCATTTTAAAAAATATTAAGTTACTGTCATAATGTACTGCATCTTTATCAATATAATATATTATTTTATCTTTCTTAAATTTTAATTGCTGATATAAAAATAATTTTCTTATTGTTGGTAAATTTCAACACAGGGTTTATTAGTTACCAAGTGTGAGACACGCAGGATGTTATAATAGTTAAATTCAATCCCATTTTCCTTCAGTGAACTTTTTAAAGTTAATCAAACCAGAAGAAAAGTTTGATTTGTTTGTTTAACCTAATAAATAAATTTGAATGAGTATTTAATAAGTTGAACTCAAATAATTCATAAATAATTTGATTTATTTTAATTCGTATTTTCAACTATATGTAAACCAAAAAGTCAATGCCAATTTTTTAAAAAAGGACTCCCAATAAATAAAAGGTCAAATTCAAGTCTAATAATTCTAACTAAGGTCAAAAGGAGATTTATTAGAGTCTGATTTAATCTAACTCATTTCCACTCTTAAATAGCAGGAACCAAAATATTTTTTTTTTCCGAGCGATAAAAATTATTTTTTACAAATATTATAATTAAAACTCATTAATTTTACATACTCTTATGAAAAGCATATAATATACTTATCGATAATATTGTTTTAATAAAAATTGAAAATAAATTACTAAAAAAAAAATTTTAACCGAAGTTATTAGGAATTTATTTAATTATCTGATTTTTTTTTAACTTTCGTTAAGTTTTAAAGGTTATTCTAAAATTTCGACAAAATAACTGAGGTTTTTAAACTTTCATTAGATTTCAAAGGTTTATTTTAAAACATCAGCAAAATAACAGATGCTTTTTTAACCTTAGTTAAATTCCAAAGATTTATTTTTAAATAATCAGAAAAATAACAGACGTTTTTTTAACCTTCATTAAATTTCAAAGGTTTATTATAAAACCTCACCAAAATAACGGAGGTTTATTTTTAACCTTTGTAAAGTTTTAAATGTTTATTTTAAAACTCCAACAAAATAACGAAGATTTTTTAAATTTTCGTTAAATTTCAAAGATTTACTGGAGAATCTCAATAAAACACTCCAATATTTTCAAACTTGAATAAATAAATATAATTAAATCTATTTATAAATAAATAATTGAAAACTTTATAGTTTTAATATATTTATATATTTTATAACTAAATTCTCTAAAATTTTGAAAGTGAAACTTTACATTACAAATAAGTTTTCTAAAATTTATTTTAAAAATTTAGCAAAATAATATTGAATAATAAGTATTTCAACAACTAATCTTGGATAATAAGTATTTCCACTGTATTTGCATATTTTTTATAATGGATGGTAGTTGGTTTATATAATTTCTAGTTTTTTTGTTATGAGCTCCTACTTAAAAAAAAATGTCACTTATTTTGTTTTAACTTTTGATGTATGTATATTTTATGTACAATTTTAGTTTTAGTTATAATTGTTAATATTTAATTCTCATAATTTTGAAATATTTTAAATTAAGGCTTTTATTTTAAAATGCATCCAATAATTAATTTCTTGTGAAAGTGAAATGATAAAGTTAATTTCTCCTCACAATATGTTCTTGCAGTCTTTGAAGCTCTCATAGTCAAGAACACACATGGCTATGAAGCTCACATCTGACAGATAATGTAATTATTTAGGATATATAAAGAAGTAATAAACAATAGTTGTTGTCGAGTTAGATAACGGTGACTTGTGACACGAGTTGGGACAATAAGGTGATGGAAGAAACAATATTGGTGTAAGAAAAAATTAGTGTCTTATTTACTATTTCTTCTCCTTAGATATAATAAACATAAGTGTTGCTGAATTATGATTCCTTGTTAGGACTGTCATCGGTGACCATTGAGCCTGTGTCAGAGAGTAATGTGTCTACGATAGAAGAGAGAAGTCAGGAGGATCCTTAGAGATGATGGAAAATGAGGTTGAAGGTTATTTCAAACGATAAGTCATTTTATGGAATTTTTGAAACTCATGGTATTTTTCGGAGGTTCTTATGGAGGTTTTGAAACCGATAGTATTTTATGGAGGTTCTCTTAAACCCATGGTATTTAACAAGAATTTTGAAAGACTTTTCTTAAGGTTTAAAAAAATTTCGAAGAACATGTTCCCCATGGATGGTTTGGCGGGAGAAACTGCAAACCTGAGTAAATGACTCAATAGGAGTTTTAATCCTGGATAATGTAAAAATAAACCCTGGTTAAAACCATTTTTTCTTGTAGTGAATCCTTTAATATAATTTATATATATATATATATATGTGTGTGTGTGTGTGTGTGTGTGTGTGTGTGCGTGTGTGTATCGTCCCGTTCCCGGGCGTTGACCAAAGGTCAGGGTCAACGCATGGTGGGACCCCTCAAGGGACCCAAGGAAGAGAAGTCAACAGGTTGGCCGCTCGAGTCATTTCCTCGCTGAGGCATCGCCCAAGAAAGGCGTCGCCCAAAAGGGGCCTCGCCTAAAGAGAAACATCGCCGAGCGAAGACATCGCCCGATAGGCCTCGAGCCTCGACCATGCGGAACAACAGTAAG
>Ga0123342_1010010_pt1 | contig 11038 bp, 6 predicted proteins | sample Turbeawhitnodule_FD_89960 | JGI IMG/M metagenome (GOLD analysis project Ga0123342, IMG submission 89960) | Root nodule microbial communities of legume samples collected from Mexico - Turtle bean Mexico white nodule | ecosystem: Host-associated > Plants > Roots > Nodule | place: Mexico: Nepantla... | reverse complement strand
TTAATTTTTTTTTTAATTTTATTTTAAAAAATATATATAAAAATAAATATTTTTTTATATATATATTTATTTTTTTTTTTTTTTAATTTTCATACACTTGCGTATCAAAATTTAAATTTGAGATCAATGATTAAATTAAAATAATTTTGTGTCAATTGATTCACATATTTTAATTAGGGAATCTCTAGTGATAAGTAGTTTTAGTCACTCAAATTCACATTCTTAAAGGGTAATGAATCAAATCAGTGAAAAAAAGTAATCAATAAAAATGATTAGTTCAAACATTTTTGGGTGAATATTAAAAGAAAACATTTTAAAGCAACATAGCAGGAGTGAACATTGAAAATATATTTCTAGAAACATAATTGAGTGGATAATCTTTAATGAATTTTTGTATGTCCTACAAGTGTTAGCACTTCCCTTGATGAAAATGTCCCAACTGAATTTTTTCTCTTTATTTTAATAAATTTTTGGTCATTTTAGTCAACTAAGAAATTTAATTTATTTTTGTGACATGAAAAGAGGGAACATTTAAAAGCATATAAAAACGAAACGTGTCTATTTTTTTTTACCTTTTTCAAAAGGGTTTTCATGATTTGGCATGCCAATAAGTCATATTTAAATATTTTAGGTTTGTGAAAACTCATTTTCACTTACTTCTTTTGGTGAAATGCAAATTGAAATGAATGAGGAAAGTGAAAAATGACATGTGTTTGTTTAGGGCACTAATATCTCTCATTTAAGAAGTTGGTAACAAATGTTGAGAATATCATCATTTGGAATTATAATAATTGATAATTAATACATGCAATGAATGTGATTAGCAGCATAATGACAAAGTTAAGCTTTCTAAAATAATCATGGGATGAGTCATTTATAGAAAAATATGATATAATATTAGAATTTAGGTTGTTGACAATGAAGTTTTAAGTTTGGGCAATTATGAGGGGCAAATTCTACTGTGTGAACTCATAATTTAAATGGTACTTAAAACCTTTTTTGAGTGGATAATACATTATAAAGCTATTAATATTTATTTTATATATTAGTGATATGTCAATAACTTGTTATCTTTTTAATTGTTAAATGACATATAAAATTATTTTTACTGTCCAATTAAAATTCTACTTGTAATGTTCAATAATAACTTGTCCCTTTTTTTTTTCTTAAATTGTTTTCTCTAAGATGTAAGCATTTTTTTAGGTCCTTTTAAGATTTAAAGATATTTCTTCAAGTCTTTGTTAAGAATACGATACATGGTAAATGAACTTAAATAACACTTTTAACAGACAATTTATAATATATTATTTATAACTAAAATATTTCTTAATTATAAAATCAGTACAATTTCCTAGGTCAATAATGAATAAACATAAATTATCATTAATTAGTCATTTTGTATGAAAAATATGTTCTCTTTGATAATCATCAAAGTCCCTTTAGACTTGTCCAAGCATTCATTTAACTATAATTGATTATGTTTTTAAATATTTTATTATTTTTCTATATAATTGACTAAATTATAAATTTAACTCGTAATTTTATTAGTAATTATACTATTAATATATGTTTTTATATTATAATAAAATAAATATTTGAGTAAAAAGTAAAATAAAATAATTTAATATATTAATTTAACATTTATTTATATATGCTTTTATATTACAAAAATAAATAATTAAAATGAAAAAAAATTGAGATTAAATTAGTTTAATATTTTATTAATATATACACTTTTATATTACTATAAAATAAATAATTTAAATAATAAGTAAAATTAAATTAATTAATATAAATTTTCTATGTTTTATGAAGTAACATATTACTATTTTAATATATAGTTTTTTTATTTATTAAGATTAGATAATAATAATTTTATTTTAATTTAAAATCTATTATATATATATATATATATAAAATGTATTCTATTACATAACAACATTTATTACAAAATTTTCAGTTACTTCTCACTTTCATTCCACAATCCAAACAATTTTATTTTTCAATATATTTTTTTTCTTTTCTTTTTCACTCTCCCTTTAATCCAAAAAAAAAAAACCTTAAAATATATTCATTTTTTATTTAAACAATTATCTTCACATTTTCCATTGTAAAAAATTTGTACAAAACCAAAGAAAAATAAATTATTTAGAATATAATAAAAAAATGAAAATAAAACAGAAGAAAACAATAATCCAAGTATAAACATCTCTTTATATGATTATTTTTGTCTACTCATGCATAATTTTAATAATGAGGGTATAAAATAAAACTCAAAATTATGGTTAAATCTACTCTCTTTTTTTCATATATAAACCGAATATTTGATTTGTAATAGAAAATCCTATGCCAGAAAGAAGTTGTAAGTGTAAATGATTGGAGTATAGAAAATAATGAAAATATGGATCTGGAATGTCCCATCTGAAGAAGAGGGAAGTACAAAGCTACATGGATAGTGATAAAAAAATGAAAATGGAGAGTGATGAATGTGGGAATGTGGAAATGTGTTGAGCTTTATATTGATTGAGACGTTGCATCAGACAGTGTTATGCTGCATATCAACCAAGGCCATTCACATGCCCACGTACCATGCTTTTAATAAACTTGTCTCCTGCTTCTAAGATAACACACATCAATCTCTTCCACCTAATATCAAAATTTTACTCAATTATGGATAACACATCCTCAAGATTAAAAAAAAAACTAAGTATTTTATGAAAAGTTGGTTAAATATGTTAGTTATTGACTTCGTTGTCACAAGACAACATGTAAATGAAATGACCTTAAATAAAAAACTTAATTAGAAATTTAAAATATCACAATGATTAATAATTCTTTTGCAGTAATCCTACAAAGTCAGAAGGAATAATTTGTCTTTAAGAACGAATATCGAATCCATAATCAAGTATAAGATTTACTAAATAGAAAACAAAATAATAAAGTTTATTAGGAGTTTGTTATATTGATTACAAGATTGTAAAAAAAAGTAAGTCAAAGAGTTTGTTGGTTCAATTGGAAAAATTGAGATTAAGGTCCGTCATTCTTACTCTTTTATATTTTGAATTAATATTTTATCTTTTGATTGATGTTGATGTCCAAATAAAAATAATTTATATTGATTCTTTGCATATAAAATTATTAAGAGAATCTCTTAAATATTGATTTCTCGCATATTTATAAAAACTCTTTAGCATTATGATTTGATGTTGATAACAATTAATATTTCAAATTTATTCCTAACATTCAAATATGTTAAGCATTATCATTTGGGTTAGAAACTTGAAAAACTTTCCAACCAAATATAAGGATTTTGATAATGGTAAACAAGCATTACAAATAAAATGATAATACTAATCATCAATCAAGAACAAAATATTATATTTAAATATCACCTCAATACATAAGAGTTTGAATAAATTACTCTAAATCCCAAAGGATAGAATTAACCACTCATGTTGGCCATTACTAGTATGAAAAACAAGAAAATAAGATCAATGATGTTTCTCCTCGACGACTGCCTCCTCTAGGATTTTCTATCACCTTTTATTCTCCCTATTGATGTCTAGTGTTGTGTCTCACGCCTCATATTTAACTTAGTTGGGCTTGGGCGCTTGGGCGTAATTGGACTTGCTTGGGCGAGTTGGACGAAAACAGGTCCAACGTCACTCGAGTGATCTCGCCTGAGTGAGATTGGGCCTGCTTGGACGAGATCCTCTGGAAGTTTCTGGCTTGGGCGAGTGCTGAAGTGTTCCAACTTTCCCTTTTTATCTTTGTCTATTCTCCTTTTGCCCTTTCATCTCCATTCTTCCCTAGAATCCTGAAATTAACACAAATTTGAAAATAAATCGTTCTTTTCCAAATTATAATCACAAAATATGTAAAAAAGTTTAAATTCATAAATTAAGGATTATATTATAGTTATTTTATCAATTAATATCCATAAGTGTCTATATTTTAATATGAATATTATTGAAATATGTCACTTATCAATGATGCAACAACTAACAAAAAAGACCAAAACCACAAGTTGTCTAGAGAACTTAGTTGCCTTGTAGTTTGCAATTGTGGCAACCAAAACCCAGGAAGCACTACACTTCAATTTGCTATGTGTTCCAAATGCACAACAATAAATACATAGTAGCAAAAGTGCAACAACTTAAGACCCAAAAGTGCTTGCAACATCAACCCTCTGACCTCACCAAAAAAATCCAAAAGTATGTTTGTGTTGGAACCAACATGCAATGTTGTTCTCCAGAAAGCAAACTCCACAGCAGATACAAATTTCCACGCGTGAGTTGCTCCGAAAACCTCCAAGAAGACAATGTAACACAAACCAATTATCCTTCCAAAAGTCTCCATGCCAGATGTAGTCTTTCTTTTATCAGTTCCTCCATATGATTTCGCCAAAAGAATTTGCAAAAAAACAAGATTCTTTCCCTGGTCTGGCCAAGGTAAGAAAAGAGAAGAGGACCAAGCTACAAATAGGTTTAAAAAAATGTTTAATATTACACGCAAACCGCATACCAGACATTAAAGAAATAAACCTGCTACTGCAAATACAATTATAGATATCAATCACAGAATATTGACCATCCTCTTCACCTTTCCATTTTCAATAGTCATGATAATTCCTGTGTAAGTGAACCAAAATGATTTCATTATGCTTCTTTTAGTTTGGGTTCTTACAATGTTATGGTAGTAATTGAATTTGGTATCAATTATCCTATAAGTTGTGCAAAAACTTAAACCAACAATGCTAAAATTATGACATATGTTATATCCACATTTGTTATTTGTTATAAAATACAATACCCACCCATTTACAACATCATTTTTATGAAATGCATTTTTGGACCATCAAAGGAAGTTTTGTGTATTGTGTCGAATAGAGTACACATGAATTAAGTTTTGTTTGGTCCAACCACTCTCTTGTTGCGAGTATGGAATCTTGATAAACTCGTGGTGATTCAAAGTTATTATATTGGGATGTGACATACCTTCGTAGGTTCCTTAGAAAAAGAACTAAGAATAAGTAATCTCACCTTCAACTACAATAAGCAATTAAAAGTATCTTGTTTAACCCATCTTGCACAACGAATACCAATAAAATTCCTCTATATTTTTCATCCAAAAAATTTACCCACTTCAACCAATGGTGTGGAGCAGTGGAAAAAAGAATGCATGGTTTAAAAGTAAAAAACAACTTATCAAAAAGGATTTTATATAAAGATAGCTACCTTTGTTGATACATGAGCAATATATAAACACACAATGTCATGACATTTAATAGAGTCAGTAATTTGTGAAATTATTCTTCCTAATTTCGTACATATTTTCAACAATCATTTCTTTACTAGCCATGTCTTTTTGTAGATTATGGTGTATCCCACAAATGTCTTTATGTGGACAATTATTGTTACATCTAGCGTTGCTGGATAAACTACTTCAATTTCACAGATGCTTTGTGATACTATCTATTATTTTAACTTGTTGTAATCATGTGATATTATATTAGCCATATGCAGAAGTGTGGATACCTTCCAATTTTCTTATCTCTTTCATTATCAATATTGTTGTACATCACTAGTCGCATTGGTCATCTACACATTGACTGACATACTTGAATTGATTTCTCAATTGTGCCTTATAAGTCCAATGATATATCATATAAAACCAATTGATGACATCTTGCACTTCATCATTAGTGTTAAACATGAGATTTAAGAGATAATAATATGTTTCACACAAAGTTTATGTGACAATAACGTATCAAACGCATAACTTAAGTAAGAATAACATGTTTGATGCACTAATTTAGAATGATCAATGCATTAAATGTAATTCATAATAATAATAAAAAACTTTATAAATGTCATTCTCCTAACATCCAAAACAAAACACATTCCTATATAACTTAAAAAAACAATGATAAATATTAGAACTCGACATATCAACACATAAAAAATAAAAAAAAATGGTAAAGATTAAAACTCGATATATCAACACATAAAAAAAATGTGCAAGAGTTAATATATTAAAGACTAAGAAACAAACTTAAAATGAGAATAAATTTTTATATTTTTTATTGAGTATTTGTAGTTGTTCATATATTTTGTAATTAAAGATTTTTTATAAATATTATTTTCTATTAATTAGTTAGATGACCTTACTGGATGATTCTATACGTGCATGAATCTAATACTCCCAGCTAATAATATAAATAAGCTTGCAAAATTTAAGTGAAGTTTAAGTTTGAAGAGATTCTTTTAGGATTTTAAGTAATTTTTTTTATTAATTTTTTAATCGTTGAGTGAAAATGGTATGAAACTATTCTCTCTTCCTAATCCTTATTAGACGTTCATCATTTAATAATCAAACCTTGATTCTAACATTTCTCAAAGTCTTCGTAACATTTCTGGATTTTTTCAAGAAGCATCAAATTGATGGCCAAATTAGTATGCGAATCAGTTTTGTTTTCTTGTGTTTCTTTAGGTGCTTTTGGTGAGTGCAGTTCATGATCTTCGTTATCTTGAATCGGAGGCATTTAAGTTATGCGTGATCCTATCAGTGAAGTAGCTGTTTGTAAGAGTTGATTCAACTGATCAATTAATTTAGCTGAAACAGGAAATTACGTTCGGTGCAAGCAAAATTGAATCATTCGATCGGTGTTGAATTGGTGAAATAGCTCAAATTCACTGCAAAGTTTGAATCGAATAGCAAGAATCTACATATGCCTTTCATTTGAAGCGGTTTCTGTTTGATCCGAACGATACACATTCTGCCAAGCAGTTTCGGTGCATTCAAAATACGAACAATCGTTGAAGCATTTTCATTTGATGATTACGTGAATTTTAGCAGCGAATTTCCTTATTCCAAGCGGTGCATTCAACAAAGAAATTATGATATTAAGCGTGACGGCATTTGGTGATTGTCGCAAAGCAATTGGTGAAAACAATCCTTCAGTTTTGAAATTCACTGAGTTCGGAAGCAGGAGCTGGCGTTGTTGGATAAGCATTTGGAGGTTAATTCAACAAGCAGGTACGACCATCCAATCCGAGTTAGTTTTTATAATGATGCCTTGAATTGGTTTGAGTAGCAGAATCAAGCGATTCTTGGTTCAATTACGAGAATTGGTATCGATAAACAAAGCTGATTTGTTGTTTTTGTTTGGGGAATTTGATCAAACAACTGTTGTGTATTGTGCTTCTTTTATTCAATTCGTACAATTTTGGAAGAGCTGAACCATTTGTTTCATTTAGCGCATTTCACGTGTTGGTCGAACCTAGTGTTTTGATTCAATTACTTAACCGTGAAGCAGCTGAAATTATTGGGTGATTAAATTGGATTTTCGGAGTCTATTTGCTTCAGGACTTCATTGGTTATTTGAACGATGCCTAGGAACCTGAATTGAAATTGAAGTGGTGCTTGTGCCTGCTCTTACTCAAAAGAAGCGCAGTTCTCTTGAGGTGAAAAAAAAAAAACTTCGTAGATTGATACCGAGTTGATGATAAAGATCAAGCAGAGATTTATCGATAGAAGATTTTTGGACGCTGAGGTCATATGAGTATTGAGTGAGAGAGTTTATTGACTACTCCATATGCATCAATATGTATTTTTATGTATTTTTAGACTTTTGATTTTTTTTAGTAACAAGACATTGGTAATAAAAAATATATAATGCGTTATTTAGTATTTAAATATAATTTATATAGTGGGTTATTTAGTATTTAAATATCACTTATATACTTTAATTTATCGAGTAAATTCAAATTATTTTGAGTATTATGGTGTTAAATATATTTTCACATATATCGAATATGTGTAAGTACAAGTATTTCAAACTTGAAATCCATAAATGAGATGCAAGTACACCAATTTGTTGGATGAATGAGTTTAAGTGTTTCTCGAGTATCAATTTGAATAATTAGTTGTTGTATTTTCATAACCAAGTTTTGAGGTAGATGTTTTGTGACCTTTGGTGGGATCGAGTTTTATTCGACTTTTATAGTCAATATAAAGTATTAGTAACAAAGTGATTCTCAATCACTAAAATAATTTGTTTTACATGTAATAGTACTAAAGTTATTAAAGTTACTATTAACATTTTGCTGCAAGTAGAAGTTGAAAGAATCATTGAATACAACAACAAACCACTAAATACAACAACTTGTAACCACTAGGCAAAAGATAATTAGTGATCAAGTTATAATTATTATTAATATTTTTATTATGTTATTAATTAGCTTTCAGATTATGTAATTCGAAATATTTTTCCAAATCGTGATTAACTTCAGGATTACATAGTCTGAAAGTCTTTTATGGATATGAGATTAGCTTCGGGATTATGTAATCCGAAATATATGCGGATTACATAATCCATATGCTACTCTCAAATCTACAAAAAGACTTTCGGATTATGTAATCCAAAATACTATTTTTAGAAAATATATATTTCAGATTACATAATCTAGAAGCTATTTCTGGATCCGATATTAGCTTTCAGATTATATAATACAAAATATAAAGGATATAAGATTTTAAAGGTTAATCTATTTTTCTATAAAAAAATAAAAAGGTATTTTCACATTAGTATGAAATGCCTCAAGAGTATGAAGGTGCATGAAGAAGCAGTCCCAAACTTCTTTTGACTCCATAGTAAAAAAACAAATAAACCCGACCCAGCTTAAACCCTTTATTAGCCAAGTTAGTTCACAAGTTACAACTCATTTTCACATGTCTATCTGAAATACTTTTAATAGAGAATTAATGGTAATCCAAAAATCATATATTGTCTAACTACAGTCAAAAAAGACTTTTTAACTTCTAGATTATTTTAATATGACTAGTGCAAAAAAAGACTTATTTCGACATTACATGTTAGGCGCTTTTACACTTAGACGTTGTCATTTAAAACGCGGTGACATTTTTTAAATTAAATTCCTCTAAGAGGGCGACTATTTATACTCTTTTTTTACCCTAACTCAGAGCGCACACTTACGCTTTCATACTTCCTTTCTCTGGCGCTTCGTTTTCTCTTATGCTCTTCTGCTCTTATGCTTCTTCTTCGTCTTCCTTGAGCCTGCATTGTCTTTTTTGTGCCATTGGTAAATTGGTTTCGAGCTCTCTACTTCTTCACCATTGTTTTTTTTTGGTTTCTCTTATTTGTTTCTTTTCTGTCAATGCTCGAAGGTCACCTTTTGTACTGTTTCATTGCCTTCAATGTTGGTGTTTGGGTTTTTACTGTGCCCCATTTGATCAGTCGTTGTTGTCGTTGTTGCGCCGCTCTTCACCATCACCGTTGCCTTCACGCAAAAGGTTGGTGGTGTTTTAAATTTTTTAAATATTTTTGTAATGTTATTAATTTGCTTATTTTTTATTTATTATAATTTGTATTTTTTAAAATTTATATTACTTTTGTTTTTAGGTTAGAATAAAATTATTAAATTATTATATGGTAGATAGATTTATATTATTTAATATTTATAATTTATAATTTATATATTTAGTATTTATTATAATTTGTATTTATTATTAATTTGTATTATGTTAGTTGTTAGGTTAGAATAGAATTATCGTGTTGGTATTGAGTCTGAGGATGTTCGAGCCGCGACAATTGATACGTGTTGGTATTGATGGCGAGGGTGTTCGATCATCCACAATTGATACGTTTTGGTATTGAGAATGAGAGTGTTCGACCCTCGGCAATTGATATGTGCTGGTATTGAGTCCAGGGGTGTTCGACCCTCGACAAACGTGAGATTTCACACTAATTAGTAAACACCTAAATGACTATTACAGAATATAATGGATCGAATTTGGATTAATTTTGTTTGCATAATTGATGAGTACGAAAGAGGAGTAGAAAATTTATAGAATTTGCGCAACGTAATGCGAATAATAATGGGAATGATGGAACAAAGATTAGGTGTTCGTGTGTTAGCTGTTTGAACGGAAGGATACTGGATGTTAAGAAAATCAGGGATCATTTTCTATGTGATGGATTTCTTCGATCTTATACAACTTGGACATGACATGCTGAATTATTAAATTTACCACGTGTTTCCGTAATTGAAGAATATTTAGGGTCCACCATGGATGATGTAGTACATGGTGAAGTACATGATGATCGATTGGAGAACATGATTTGTGATGTGGGAGCTGATTCTTTTGCAGAAACGCATGGAAATGGAAGTATGTCAAGCGATGCAGATACTCCATTGTATCCTGAATCAACTAACTTCACACGGTTGTCGCCAGTGTTAAGATTGATGAATTTGAAGGCAATAAATGAATGGACTGATAAAAGCTTCACAGAGTTGCTTCAGTTGTTGAAGGATATGCTTTCAGAGGGAAATACTCTACCTAATCATAATTATGAGGCCAAAAAGATTCTTTGTCCAATGGGTATGGAGTATAAAAAGATACATGCATATTCTAATGATTGTATATTATACAGGAAAGATTTTGAATTGTTGAAAAGTTGTCCGAGGTGTGGGTTATCACGTTATAAGTTGAAACAAAAATATGATGATACTATTGAAGAGATAGAAAAGCATGGACCCCCAATGAAGGTCATGTGGTATCTTCCCATCATTCCAAGGATGAAGCGTTTGTTTGCAAACCCAAATGATACTAAGAATCTTAGATGACATGTAGATGAGAGGAAATGTGATGGCATGTACCAACATCCAGCTGATTCTATTCAATGGAAGAAATTTGATGACGAGTTTCCAGAGTTTGGTAAAGAATCAAGAAATATTTGACTTGGTTTTGCTATAGACGGAATGAATTCGTTTGGTAATATGAGTACGAATTACAGCTCATGGCCTGTTTTACTAGTTATTTACAACTTACCTTCTGAATTGTGCATGAAACAAAAATATATGATGTTGTTGATGAGCATATATTTATTCATACACAATAGCCTTAATCATAGATTATTGGACTATAATAATAAATAAATCCATTGTTTTAATTAATATTCATATAATTGGGTTTATTCGGGCCTTAACTATTATCTTTGGTAATTTTGTGTTTT
>Ga0123342_1010009_pt1 | contig 11038 bp, 5 predicted proteins | sample Turbeawhitnodule_FD_89960 | JGI IMG/M metagenome (GOLD analysis project Ga0123342, IMG submission 89960) | Root nodule microbial communities of legume samples collected from Mexico - Turtle bean Mexico white nodule | ecosystem: Host-associated > Plants > Roots > Nodule | place: Mexico: Nepantla... | reverse complement strand
CTACACCCCCAAATGGAGATGGCCGAACCACTCCAATCTTCACTACCTCTCATGCACCTTCAAGGTCACCACACCTCTTAGGAGGACCTTGTCCACTCTCATCCATTAAGCTTCCGCACCATCGTCAACAAAAATCCAAGAAGAGCTCATAGGGAATGTCATCATCTTCCTTCTTCCTTTAGGCAGGTTGCTAAAACCTCGTTGTGATCCTTCTCACCTCGATGCTACTCCTTTGGGTCTCGGTCTCTCAATCTCAGGTGAATTTCGAATGTGGGGTACCTGCAAAAGGCACTTCGACGCTCAAGTTAGCAAAAGGGGTATTTGGCACTCGGGGGTGTACAGTGATAATGACGTACATTGTTCTTGGAATATGTGTTATTTATATTATTTTAATAGGCTTACCTTATTCGGCCGAATTAGTGGAGTGGATCACACTTAAGAGCGTATTACCTAGTTTTTAATGGTAGTTTAGTTTTACTTACCATGATTTGAGCGTTAATGGATTTAGTGTGTCGGTCGGCCTGCATGTCCGTACAGGGCTCGGTTAGCTCAATCAAGGAGACCGAGTTATGGTATTTAACCAGTCGGTCCATACCAGTACATTTAACATTTAAGATCTTTATACTCTAATTAAAATATATTTAATATATTTTGAATTGTTTAATCCTAAATGTTAAATAATATTAAAAGTAAATAATACTGAATTTTACACTCCAAATACATAAGATAATAAAAACTCTAACTTTCAAAATTGTGTAATTTGAAAACGTTAATAATTCTATTTAGATTTTTTCTAACAAAATTACATGGATTGATGCTTTTGACATTTTTCACATGTAGGCAAACGAGTAACCAATGCTGATGTAGGAAGAAATAGCCCTTATACAAAAGGAGTTAAGGCAAATTCTTCCTTCAGAATATCAGTTTCAATCTGCACTTTATCCAAAAAATTTAAAATTATTCTTCATTCCGAATTTGAAAATATAAAATTTAAAACATATAATTCAAAAATCAAATTTTTATTTTAGAAAAAATAATCGAAATATAATAAAATTCATTATGAAAAAGAAATTTCAAAACACAAAAGTATTTAAAAAAGAATTTTCAGAATTTAAAAATGTGTTCTTAGAAATTCAAATTTAAAAATATATTCTGAAAAAGGGATGAAAGTATTTTTTTATCACACCATCTTTTTATTTAAAGTTATTTTTGTCTTTTCACAATAACATTTTTATTATTTTAATGGAAAATCGAGTGGAGATTGAAATTGATATGCTTCAGAGAGCATTTTTAAGGAGTTAACCATAAGTAATAGGTGAAAAAAAAAGTACATAAAATGTAGGGATTTCTTCCTAAATCTTTACATTTTTCTTCTTGCACCTTTTATTTTAAAAGCATCGTGAATGAATTGTTTTGTCACTGTTTTTTTTTTCTTCGTTCATCTGAGGCACTGGTGAGACTGATTTGATAAACTAATTGTATAAAAAAACTCAGAACTTAAGCATAGAGAGATGAAAACCAGTTAGACCTAATATAAACAAAAAATAGATGTTTGATAAGCTAATTGCTCATCAACACCAAAGGTTAATGTTGGGTTTATTTTTCTATGAAATTGGTTAATGTGTGTGCTTTGATGGCTTACCTTCAAAAGTAAAAAAAAAAAAATTACTTACTTTCTTCTCCGATCATAAAACCGTTGAGAGAGACCATCGAACCACCACCAAATCGTCTGAGTCACCACTGAACCACCACTAAGTGAAACACCTTCCTGTGCCAAGAAATGCAGGTCGTCTGCATAGAGAGAAATGCAAGTTTATGTGCGAAAGGAAAAAGAAAGAGTAGAGTGTGGGTAGTTGTGTACGTTTTAGGGTTTTTAGAAAATATTAGGGATAATTTTATCTTTACTTAACATTGTGAGGGTGCAAGAAGAAAAACGGAGGGTGCAGGAAGAAACTCCCTAAAATGTATAAATATATTTTTGGACCATATTGCGAAAGAAGATGGAACTATATTCTTGCAAAAAAGAAGGGGCAGTTTTTTCCTACACCCCTATATTTTTCTTCCTGCACCCCACAATGTTGTGCAAAGACAAAATCATCCCTATATAAAAACTGTACATTTATTTTTTTGCATTCTGGATTATGAAATTCAGTAAGTTTTCGGATTGACGCTTCTGGTAAAATTTGGATTGGCGTGTCCGGTAACCTCCCAGATTGGTGTTTCTGGTAGTACATGAATGACAGTATTAATCCAAAATAAATAAAAAATGCAGAGCATCCATAATTGAATAAACCATTCCAGATCCGCCAATCCGTAATTCAAAATATGCATTCTGGATTCAGAATTCCATAATTGAAAAAAAAATCATTTTGAATCCACCAATTTGTAATAAAAATTAGGCTTCTAGATTCAGCAATCCGAAAATCATCAATTTATGCAAACTTTGCTTATGGAACACCACCTCATCCGAAAAGCAACATGATTCATTTCCAGATTGATGAATCCGTAGCATACTCGCAGATCCCGATTTCAAATAAAAGGTGAAGGTCAGTTTTGGAAATTATAAAATTTTGGGGTGAAGGAAAAAACTGCCAAAAGAATGTTAGTAATGGGCTTCAGCCTTTTTCTAAAGAAACACACTTGGGCCTCTAAGTGAAGTTAGTTCCCCAAATCTCTTTATTGTGTTCTTCATACTTTCTACTCTCTCTTTGTTTTTATATTTCTAAACAACCCCTTTTCCCTCTACCCTTCACACACTCCTTACTTTCTTTTCTCAGATTTTACAGTAACTAATTTTTAATATATTAGAAATATAGTTTCCATGATATAAATTTTTACAACATGAAAACTAATCTATCTCAAATGATATTTTTATTGAAAAAAAAAAATAGTTTCTCATATAAAATTTAAGTGCATTGCAAAAAAAATAAGTCCAGTGGATGAATTTTCATACTATTTTACAAAAAATATGCAGTGGTGTGAAGAGTAAAAGTATGGCATCATTAGCATCACCCAGATTATAAAATTTTAATACATTAGTTTGTTTAAACTTAATTCTAAGAAAATGATTTAAATAAAATAAGCATAATTCCATTTTTTTATGTTTGTTAAATCCAACCTATAAGCTATGATCCAACATGTGAGTATATTAAATATTTAGCCCCACATAACCTATGCATTTTAATGAGTATGTGTGTTATTATTATTAACCCAACCTATGTTGAAGTTGTGATATCAAATATGCAGGTGACTCTATCAAATAAGGTTTTCGGTCTTTTAAGTTGTGTTTACAACTTTCTTAAAAAGTTAAGAAAAAACTAAAGTTATATTTAAATACGATTTTTTTATAAAAGAAATAGAAACAAAAAATAGTGTATCAAAAGTTTAGCAAAACCATGATTATTTGACCCAAAAGATAGCAAAAGGAAAAGATATATGTGCATTCATCAGATGAGATTCAGCTGTACATATATTATATGTCACTGTAATAGTTTATATCTATTTTTTTAGTAAATATACAAATAAATTTATTAACGTATATGTGATGTGTTACATAGTTTATAACTATAAATAATATTTTTAAATTTCCAATCATTTATAAATGATATTTTTTCAATAGCTATAATTCATAAACAAGTGTAAATACAATAACTTACAAGCACAGGCTCCCTTATCTAATAAATGATTGTTTTTCAAGTCTAAAGAATAATAAAAAGTTTCAAATGACTCCTAAGAGATGTAGTCACACACAAAAGAAAAGACTAAAAAAATAAAAAAATATCAAAATTAATGGTTGATCTTAATGATTCATCATATCTTCATCTAGCATACATAACATATCATCAATTACGTTGTAGTGATTTATAATTTATCATCAATTGATTCCATATTAACAACTTATCATTGTTAATTTATTAACATATTTAAATCTTTTAATTTATTATATACATAACATTTATTAACTTTAAAACATATCTATTATATAATAAAATTGATTTATATAATGTGTCTATCTCTTCGCAGCCAAATTTTTAACTTGAATGATTAAGAATTTCACTTGAGCAACAAAATTTTTGTTTGAGTGAAAATCGTTTCCAAAAATGAGATTTGTTTCTCTTTGATTTTCGTTAAACAATAACATCTCACTTAAGCAAAAATTATGATGTTAAAAGAGTTTAGTCTCACTTTCATTTTATACAAAGAAAAGAGGTTTATCTCCTTCTTATTTTTACTTAAGAAAGACTAGAAAAATAAAAAATGGAACAACATATAAACATTTCAAAATTAAACTAAAACTTATCCTATCGATCGCTTCAAAATACTTAAACAAATTTAAAACCTTGATTAACATAACAAAATCAATTAAAAACTCATATATCACTAGTCAAGTTGAATATAACTATTTCAGACTAAAAAAACAACATAAAAGCATCATAATTTAAAATATAATAAAAATATTAAATTCATATGTATTCCTATCCTTAAAATATTCCTCGCAAATAACCAAGTTGTACTTTTAGAATTATTTCTCATTATTTACCATATATTACTTAACAACTCTAAGATAATAGGGATAACATTATACAACCTCCTATCATCTTCAAGCATTTGATCTCAACTCTAACAGAATTTTAAACCAATTAAAATAAAACAAGTTTATTAACACTTCTTTAAATGTGGATGTTTGTCTTCCAAGCTACAAAACTCTAAAAAATTATTAGGGTTGAGAAATTTATATGATATTGAGAGGGTCAATATAATTTTAATTTTTTTTAATTTTTAATTTTTATTATGCTTATAATTGAGTAGTTGAATGGTTATAGGGAAATAAAATAAAACTCAAGAAGGTTAATCATTCATGTTCTCAAGGTGAGAACTAATAATGTATATAGTAAAAATTAAAGGCAACACCAAAGAGAGAGAGTTAATTACTGGGGACAACCTTAAAGGTTACTTAATGGTAATTAATGTAAATTTGAGAAGTTCTTAAATACGACAACCTAATTTCTATATGAATTTTGAAATGAATTCTTTGTCAGATGTAAAATATAAAAAAAAAATGATTTTAAAAAACATCATGAACTTAGTCTATGAGAAATGTTGATGAGTACTTGGTCACCAACTCGATGATATTTTCTAATCCAAAATTTTAGAGAGAAAGTTTAAGAAGATTTAGGGAAAACGGTTTAAAGAGGGGGTGAAATTTTTAAAATTAAATAATTAAATAGTTAAAGTTATAATTTATATATTCGATATAAAAGAAAGTTTAAACTTTTATTTTTTTAATAAAAATATATACTAAACTAAAATTTTCTCACAATAATAACACTACTAGAAAATTATTAAATAAAACCAATTTTAGAGACTAAAAATAATTAATTGTTATATTAATTAAATTAAATATTATTTTAAAAACTAAAAAAAAATATTGATTTTTAAATTAGTTTCTATTATTGATAAATACTTTATAAATTGATATCTAATTAACTACCAAAGTTTAAACTATCAATTATTTAGATTCTAAATTTGGTAGAAAATCTTGATAGTTAATTAGATACCAATTTAAAAATTATAAACTAATTTAGAAACCAATAATTTTTTTAATTTTTAAAATAGTATCTAATTTAGTCAATATAACAATTAATTTTTTTTTCTAAAATTAAGTTTTATTTAATAATTTTCTTGTAGTGTTATTAATGAATTTTTGTTTGTAATTATCAATCATTAGTGAATTTATTCTCTAGTATTCAATTAACGGATGAACTATAATTGTCTGTACACAAATTATTTTAACCTATTAAGAAGTTATAATTTTAAAGATTTTAATTTTTTTCTTCATAATTTGAAGGAGTTGATGGTCCTCTTTCAATGTGAAACCACGTCAAATCTCCCCCTATGGGAAAGGTTTTTGCTACCGTTGGATTTGATTATTTGAATCAATGGCTATATATATATTTCTCTTATTATGTTTTTCTTTTTCTCATTTCTTTTTCATTATTGTTCATCATTATGGTGGCGCCCATCAACTTCTTCCTCGGCTTAGTTTAGTTATTCTTTGTCTATGCTTTCATTCATAACATCCACTTCCGTAGACACAACAAAACAATGTGTTTCTCTAAAGAGAATGTCTAAAAAAATACAATAATAGAAAAGCATAATAATTATTAGAAAAAGAAATTAATTTATATTTCCACAACTACCATGATAGCTCCTTTGTAGCACAAGTCTAACTAAAGATTATAGGATGCTTACATGGGAACCAACCTTCATAGAAACTCACTCATAACTCACTCCACCTACCTCTTCAATTCTCAACTCACATTCTCCATACCTAGGTTCAACCATGTGCCATTATTCACACTAAAAGAAAACAATAATACTAAATGACTTTTTAAAAATGTTCTTTCATTTCACAGAAGAAAATAAAAATAGAATTCATAAAACTATCTTTCATTTTATTCAAGATTGGAAGATTATGAACATGTATTAGTAGCACACACAGTCAACACAATGCATAAATGTAAAAGATTGATGAATGGCGACAACAGAAAAAAGTAGATAGATAAGATAAGCCAACGCTCTTTTCAACATGCTATACAATTTTCTTTTTCAAAAAATATTCCCTCCCATTACCAAACTTTTGAATTTATAAAAATAATTAAATTTTAAATAAACGAAAGCATATTTTCAAAATCAATATAACTTGTATGTTTATTTACAATTACGTAAAAACCAAGTAATTACTGAAACCTTCCCAATTTTTTTTAAAAAAATTCGCTTATATATTTGCTCCTTGTTTCTTTCGCGATCTGAGCATGCAATGCAAACGGGTCTCTTTCTTTCAAGCCGTGTTTGTGTCCATTAACGTTGGGATCTTCTGTTACTTTTTTCAAACGAGAGTATCTTATGATTGAAAAGTTGAGTACTAATTAGGAAAGATTTATGGTAGATCAAAATTCGAAATGCTATTTATATTACATAAACAACGTGAATAACTTTTTTTCAAGTTACATGTTTTTTTTTAAACTAAACATACATCCTAAATCCTAAATTATAATACAAATTTTATCATACAGTTTAATTTCATGATGTGTAAAAGTAGAATGAATTAATCTAGTTTAATTAAGTTATTTAATGTACATTTGATTGATGAATGGAGTCCCGAATCCATGTGAGATGAAAGAACAAAATTTGATTAAAAAATAATTTTAAATTTAACTCAATTTTATAAAATACTTTAATATTTAGTATCTAAAATGTTGTGACTATTAAGAAAAAGATATGAAAGAAGAGACATGAGGAAGTAGAATGTAAGGTGGAGAGACAGTGAGAGACGTGTATGGATGAAAGAGTAGAAGAAGAAAAGAGTAATATAGAAATAAAGTAAGAGTAGAAGGACAAAAATGTTGGAGTTGATGTTGATATGCAATTACTTTTGTACTTATATGTTGCATGTGAAAGGTACGGATAATGAATCACAGCTCATGATTCATTTCCCTCTGACCCTATCCATGTGCCCTTTTCCTTTACCCTTCTTTAAAAATTCCAACCTCTTTTCAGAACCTCCTACTACTTTGCACAGGCCAGCTGGTCAATCAACATGCATGCAGTTCTGCCTTTTGCCAAAACCAATTCAATCCTCACACTAACTATACTATTCACCTTCATCTTCATCTTCATTATAACATATTGTAAATTTAAATTAGTAGTTAAATAGAGAGAAAAAGAATATTCAACGTGAGTATTTGTTGTAGCACATAAAAGAAAAATGGTCCATTCCTACTGGCACATGTTGCATTCCTCCAAAAACGTTAAAAATAAAGGATCTGAGTGACGACAAGAGCATGAGGAAGGAACGGAGCGGTGCAGCAAGAAAACTCAAGTCCTTCATACAACTTGTGATTTAGTCAAAGTTTTCGCTCAACAAAACTTTACCTAAAATATTCAATTTTCATTAAGGAAGAAGTAGAAGCATGCATGAGTGCTCGCTATTAGCCATCGCTATCTCATCTCCATTGCCTCTATTCTCCAACTTCTAAGTAAACTACGTCAAATTAAAATGCAATTAATTATATATTTACATTTGTTTATATATAAATGAAGCAACTATTCTTCCACTAAAATAAAACCATCCAAATTGATTAGTTTTCAAGAAGGAGATTCCCTTCCATATATATAAATCAAGTTTTTTTAAATCCTAGGTTAATCAAATATAAAGATATTTTATAATATATAAATAAATATAAACTTCACATTTAATTGTAGAATTTTTATTTTTACCGTAGCATAAGTAGAGTTATGCGGTGTTAATGACCACGGATGAATCTAATTATGAAAATATCTAAGTATGTTAACAGATTATTAACATATTTTGACTTGATTTGTATGAGTTAATTAGAGCACGTGAAAATATTCTTGATGAGAACACTTATATGTATATGTAGAAATGCATGCTTCGATAATGCTATCTGCAGTTAATCACAGCAACGTCTTATCAAACAACAAAAGGTCAGATAAGTACAGCAAAGAAAAACAAAACAACAAATTTGTTAAATTAAGAATACTGTTTTATTCTTTTGCTTCTATTATATGTTTATGTATGATTCCCTTTTATTTTGGCCTTTTATAGCCGCAACCATTATTATTTTTCACATTTGCTGTATGCTGACGGAATACTTAGTTGTTTCAATTATTAATAGTCTTTATTTCAATTAAAAAATATATAATATTTTATAATTGAGAATCTTTTAGGTTGAAGATTTATATCAATTAGATTATAACAAAACGAAGATGAATTAATTTTAAACTTTATTTCTTAAGATAATATTAAAATTTATCTTAATTAATTTGTTGGATTATCGAATTATCTGTTATTAAAATAATTATATAATTTGATGTATAAATTGATATTTTTTTTATCTTAATAAGATGATTTGAAAATTCTAAATTCATTAAAAATAAGATCAATTCATAAATTCATAATATATAATTGATGTAAACTCTATCTTACAAACCAATTAAATTAAATTAAATTTAAAAATTTACCTTTTAAAATTTTATATGACATTATTATTGAGGACTAATTTATTTGATATGAAATGGAAGCATAGACTCCTATAATTGTTCCTACCTAGTTCAACTTATCACCTTTGTTTGTTTTACGTTGCAAAGAAGCCGGTGCTGAGTATAATTGAAAAAAAGATCGAAGTCCAAAGTTATATTTGTATTGGGCAGGTATCGTCAATGGTTTATTTTGAGAATAGTTTGGTCTTTGGTGTGAGTTGGTGAGTAGTCAGTTCGGCTATTAGGTATGGGTGAAGATTATGAGTTTTGGCCCAATTGAAAGAGTCTGTTGAAAACGAACACAATGTGGCTGCCTTTACGTAGGGATGAGACCTGTTGTGTGCATGTGCTTATAGATAATTGTGTATATTTGTTTGTTGCATGTGTGATACGTATAAAGTATTTTGATAGATGCTGATAATAACCTTAAAAGATAAGGGTGTGCGCTTATAACAAAATGTCGAATAATTGACGTCCATGTCAGGTGAGTTTTATGTGCTTAGTTCTATTTTCAGTTAGGATTTATTTCCTCGAGCGCGTGTTGTTGCAAAGGTGGTTATAAAAGAGGGTAGTTATAAGAGAGGAGTGGATCTCCAGGTAAAGGTACGCTTTCTAAGACACTTGACCTAGATGCTACTTTGGATAAGTCCTAACTAATTTGATCGTCGAAGTGTAAATCAACAGATAACAACGGAACCATATTCCAGTACAACCAGGAGACGTGATTTTAATTACTAGGAAGACAGTCAATCGGCGAGAACAATATCATATCAATCAAAATCAATATTTAGACAAAGAGAGTATCTAATTATAAGGAAATTATTATATTTCATTACAATTTGTTTAATGCATTTTATTATTGCTTCAATTCGGTGTAAAATATGAAGCAGTTCTCAAAAGAAACAAGAAAAAAAAATAAAAATAATACAGATTGAGGAAAGGCAAAAGGACTAGAAACTTTATTATTATCTGTAGAAAAATTTGCAAAACTTGCACGTAATAATCAATTATATAAAAAAGTAAACAGAGAAAACAGAAACGCTTCAACAGAACAAGATTGCAATCCCCATATTTGAATTATGCTACAAAATTTATCTTTACACTGCTTTTAATTAAAATTTATATTTTATTTCAGTTAATAATTTAATGATACATTTAGATATATCTTAAAGTAAAGAGAGCGAAATGAAGTAAAATAAAATAAGAACTGATCTTGCATTATTTGGTCTTTTTAAAGATGTAAAGAATTTTGTTTTGTCTTTTTTAGACGCTCCAATATAATTACTATTTTCAAAATTTTACTTGAGGTAATTTTTAATGAGTTTAAGTATCAAAATTAAACTTCTCTCTCTCTCTCTCTCTCTCTCTCTATATATATATATATATATATATATACACGTGTGAATAATATGCTATGAAATTACTAATATCTTGATTATCAATTTTCAGTTAACGTATACTTTATTCTCACATAAGAGTCAAATCCATAGTATTTTTTTATATGTACTTTTTTATTTATGCAGGTTGAAAAAGTAAGATTAACACTTTTTTTAAGCTCAACTTGTACTTTTGACGCAGATCCATTATATTTATATACTTTGTTGTACAAATTGCCAGAAAGTGACGATCGATCAAATTTTATATACAAACACCTTAAAACAACTTGTCCATATAGCTAACTAACAATCCTTGCTGATCTTGGATTTGTTAGGTACTAGTGTTTTAACCCCTGCATTTAATTTCACTCGGTTTAAAAAAATTATTTGTAAAATTAGATATTTGAAGTATTCGCTATTATTAATTTCTATAAATAAAGATAATTAGTTAAATTGAATTTGAATTAATCTATAAGAGGTGAGAATGTGTTTCTAAATTTAATTAGTATGTGTAATATGAATTACAAAGGAGTTAAGGTGAGAATGTGTTTCTAAATTTAATTAGTATGTGTAATATGAATTACAAAGGAGTTAAGGTG
>Ga0123342_1010008_pt1 | contig 11040 bp, 8 predicted proteins | sample Turbeawhitnodule_FD_89960 | JGI IMG/M metagenome (GOLD analysis project Ga0123342, IMG submission 89960) | Root nodule microbial communities of legume samples collected from Mexico - Turtle bean Mexico white nodule | ecosystem: Host-associated > Plants > Roots > Nodule | place: Mexico: Nepantla... | reverse complement strand
TCCTTGTGTTTTGATTCCATTTGACAATATATGGACTTCCATATGAGTCTTGGTTGGTGCTAAGTCTTGGTGAGTTCTTGAATTAGAACATTGATCCAATTCTAAAGTAAGGTGCCATTTATGCCCAACTCAAGTTGCTCCTAAGAATGTCAAAGAATCATGTATTCTTGTAGTTACATTCACATCAGTTGTATATAGATTACAGACAGTTGAATAAGTTGACCATCAAGAACAAGTATCCTCTGCCCAAAATTGATGACTTGATGGATTAGTTACATGGAGCCTCTGTGTTCTCAAAGATTGATCTGAGATCTGGATACCACCAAATTTTGGTAAAGGCTGAAGATGTTTAGAAGACAGCCTTTAGGTCTCGTTATGGACACTATGAATATGTGGTTATGCCGTTTGGAGTAATAAATGCTCTAGCTCTGTTCATGGATTACATGAATAGAATTTTTCGTCCTTTCTTGGATAAATTTGTTGTAGTCTTTATAGACGACATACTTATTTATTCAAGGACCAAGGAAGAACATGAAGAGAATTTGAAGATAGTGTTGGGAATTCTGAGGGAGAAGCATTTATATGCTAAGTTCTCTAAGCATGAGTTCTGGATGAAGGAAGTTAACTTCTTGGAGTATGTGATATCATCTCAAGGAATCTCAGTGGATCTAGCCAAGGTGGAGGTAGTGCTTCAAGGGGAACACCCTAAGATAGTCTCAAAGATAAGAAGTTTGGTGAGTCTAACTGGCTACTATAGGAGGTTTGTTGCATATTGTTCCAAGTTAGTAGCACCTTAACACAACTAACTCGCAAAGATCAATTTTTTCCTTGGACTGACAAATGTGAGCAGAGTTTCATCGAGTTGAAGAAAATGTTTACTAGTGCTCCAGTGTTAGTGATTTTTGATACAGGAAAACCTTTTGAGGTTTACTATAATGTTTCACATCAGGGATTATGTTGTGTCTTGAAGCAGGAGAGGAGAGAAGTTGCATATGTTTCAAGGCAACTCAAAGTTCATGAGAGAAACCCTCTTACGGCTATGGTGTTTGCTTTGAAGATTTAGAGACATTATTTGTATAAAGCTCAATTTCAGGTGTTCCGTGACCACAAAAGTCTGAAATACTTGTTTGATTAAAAGGAGTTGAATATGAGGAAGAGAAGATGGATGGAGTTTTTGAAAGAAATTGATTTCCAGCTGATGTATCATTCAAGGAAGGCTAACGTAGTTGTAGATGTTTGAACAAGAAGTCATACAAGTGTCAACCATGAAGATTGAAGATCAAAAGTTGATTGAAGAATTTAGAAATATGAATTTGGGAGAAAAAAATCCCTGATTATCATATTAGTTGTAGTTGGTTAACTATAACTAATGATTTCCTTCGAATGATCAAGGAAAAGCAGTTAGAGGATCCTAGTCTGAAGTGTTCTATGGATTTGCTAGGTATAGATCAGGCTAAGGACTTTGTGATGGGAGAAGATGAGATCTTGAGATTTAAGAGCAGAAATTGCATACCTACAAATGAAGAGTTAAAGAGAATTATCCTAGAAGAGGGTCAGAAGAGTCATTTTAGTCTACATCCTGGTATGAATAAGATGTACCAAGATTTGAAGGATCCTTTCGGTGGTCAGACATGAAGAAAGAAATAGGTCAGTATGTTGTTGCATGCTTGACATGTCAGAAGGCAATTAATTTAAGGATATCTATGGCCAAGTTGGCACAATCGTACATAAGAGAGATTGTGAGATTGCATGGAGTGCCTTCTAGTATTGTTTCGGATAGAGATCTCAGGTTTACTTCACGGTTTTGGCAGACTCTACAAGATTCTTTGGGAACTAGATTGAGAATGAGCTCTACATATCATCCTCAAACAGATGGGTAGTCTGAGTGAACAATCTAGTCCTTAGAAGATCTGTTGAAGATCATGTATTTTGGATTATCTAGGAAGTTGGGATGAGATGTTGCCTCTAGTGGAGTTCACTTATAATAATAGTTATCATGCAACTATTGGGATAGCACCATAAGAAGCTTTGTATGGGAGGAAGTGCAGAACTCCTTTATGTTGGTATGAGGATGGTGAGACAGTTTTGATTGGGCCAAAGTTAATTCAACAGACCACTGAGAAGGTGAAACAGATACAAGATATAATGAAAGCTTCTCAAAGTAGGCAGAAATATTATGCAGATAAAAAGAGAAAACCTTTGGAATTTGCAACTGGAGACCATGTGTTCATGAGAGTGACACCAACCTGTTGAATCAAGTGTGTTCAAGCTTTGAAGAATCCAAACCCTTTGAAGGTTGATGGAAGGCTGGAAATGCTTGTTGTTGCTGAGTTGTCTTTAGATAGGATCTGGGGTAGAATTTATGTATAAATCCACTCTTGATTGAATCCAAAGCATAAACATTCTCAAACCTTTTAAATGAAAAGTGTTTTTCAAACTAAGTGAAAAACAACTTGTTGTTTTGTTGAAACAACCGACTGTTTTATACTTAGGTGTTTTTAGAAAGGTTGAAAACTGTTTTTGATGGTTGACTTGCTGTCAAACCAAAACAACCGATTGATTCGTGAAAACAACCGATTGTTTGTTTTGAGACCATAACAGAAAACTGTTTTGTGCTTTGACTGAGCATTAAATGATTTTATAACTGAATACGCTCCAGTTTTAAATGCTTTGACCAAGCTTTGAATGCAATAAATAGTTTGTTCAGATTTTGTAACAAACAACTAAGTTTTAATGAAAGAAAAACAAATTTGAGTTTTTCACTGATTTTGCTTTTGAAGAGTTAGAGATTGCTTGGATCAAAGAGAGTGTGATATAGGATTTTCATCTTGTATTGATTTCAGATCTGTTCTGTAACAAGTGTAATCCTTTGTACTTTGAAAGAAACTCTGTGTGCATAGCTGTGAAGTGTTGTGTGTTCTTGAGGTTGTCAAGATCAACATTCTTAGTCGTGTTGTGCTGAAGCCAAAGGAAGTGTGTGTCTTGAGGGGATCAAGGTCACTTCTTTGGTGGTGTTGTATGTAATCTAGGGTTGATTGCTTAGTGGATTCCCCAATGGTTTCTGGGAAGACTGAATGTACCTCTTGGTTAAGAGTGAACCAGTATAAATCTCTGTGTGCATTCTCTCTATCCTTAAACTCTTTAATTTCAGTTTTATATTTGTGAACTGGTATAAACAACCGATTGTTTCTGCGAAACAATCGATTGTTTTTCTGGTGCTGTGCTTATTTGCTTTGTGTTTTGACAAACTGAATTCTGATTCAAGTATTTCTCGAAGTAATTTCATTCTAGACTTAAAAGTTTGCGAAAACCCTCTTTAAACCATTCACCCCCCCTCTAGTTTAAAGTCATACATTCTAACACAACCAAGGGTGTAGAACGAGCTATCAGATCAAGGAAGATATCTCCTAAGTTTGTTGGACCAGATCCTAAGAAAGATAGGTCCAGTGGCTTATGAGATTGCTCTACCTCCCCAGTTAGAAAATTTGCATAATGTCTTTCATGTATCACAGTTAAGGAAGTATATCCCAGACCCTAGTCACACATTGGAAGTGGATAATGTGCAAATCAAGGATAGCTTGTCTTTTGAAGTAAAACTAGTTAGGATTGAAAATCATAAAAGTAAATAGCTCAGAGGCAAGACCATCAATATGGTGAAGGTGGTGTGGGATGATAGATCTGGTGATTCAACCTAGGAATTGGAAGAAACCATGAGAGAAACCCATCCATATCTCATTTCTGGTAAGTCAATTTTCGGGAATGAAAATTTTCTTGATGGGGAGAATGTAAGGATTTAGAAAATAACCTTAGAATGGAAGTGGTATATTTTAAATGGCACCTTAATATTTTATTGTTAAAATGAAAAGAACGTATAAATAGAAAATTCAATTATTCAGGTTTCATTTTAAAAGAACCATCATCTCTCTAGAAGTTCATTTTTACTTTCCTCTCCCTTCTCTCTAAGATTGTGTGACCTCCTCGCTCATTTTTTTACAATCGGAGTCCGCCATTAGACTCCTGGCAGCGAATACTACAAGACTACCCAATCAGAATCTCTGATAGATTATGTCATTTTTACTCTTCTCTTTGAGTCAAATTTTGAAGTTGTTAGGTTTGTCTTTGTCTATGCTTTGAATGTGACTCTTTTAGCTTCAGGATTAATATTTGTTAGCTTAGGATCCAAGTGTTATAGTTAGAATTTTTTTATCAGGACTTTGTGGTGCATATTAGGTTACCTTTGAGCTTTTGGTAGATTTGGAGCAATTAGTGAGCATCTGCTCAAGTTCAGGTAAGGGAAGCTAGTCTTATTCTCTTCGATAGTGTTAAAATTGTAGGCCTTAAACAAGAAAGGGTAAATTTTTTATGAAAGATTTTCGCAAGTATCGAAGGTAGAGTGAAATACTATGAGTAGTCAATCAATTAGAAAATTGTCCAGTCAATTAGAAAATTAGTTTTAGTAAGATTGCAGAAAATCAACCTTTTTTTTTTTTTTGCGAAACAATCGGTTGTTTGTACCAGCAATTTATAAAATCAAATCTAAAGCAATTTAAAGAGTGTAAAGAAAGAGAAATTCACACAGAGTATTTATACTGGTTCACTCTTAACCAAGAGCTACATCCAGTCATCAGCTAACCACTAAGAATTCACTAAGTAATCAAACCTTAATTACAAACAACACACCAAAGTGATGATCTTGAACTCTTCAAAAACACATTCCACCTTTGGCAATCAACACACAATTTTCAGAACAACCTCTGAAACTGCACAAGACCAAGTCACAAAGAATTACAGTGATCAAGAAATAAAGGAGTAGAATACAATTGGGTACAATCAAAGATTAAAGTACAGAGAATCCTAAAATAATCCAAAGTTTTTTGAAATCTTGAAAACTGATTTTGATTGATCTTGCTTAGTTAGTTAATTACCATGAGCGTAAAACAACATTTTTATACTTCAATCAGTTGGTCAAAGCATTTAATTCAAGAACCAAAATTAGTTTAAATCATTTAAAATACATTTGCACAACTTAACAGAATTATGTTAGGGTTTTCAGAAAATCAATTGATTGAAATCACGAATCAACCGATTGAATTGGATTGACAACAAAGTCAAGTTTTTCAAATCCTTTTCAAAAACCACTAAGTGTAAAACAACCGGTTGAATCAACATTTCAACAGGTTGAATTTTCACTTTCTTTTGAAAACATATTTTTTCAAAAAGGATTAAGATTCATTTAAGCTTGGATCATCACAAGGAATGGATTAACAAATTCAACTACTTTTAGACACACACACAACCAACAACAAGGATCTTCATGCATTCCACTTGAATTTGGAGACATCAAAGCACCTTGATCAACAGATAGAATCCTAGGTTAGAAGATCTGGATGTAGGGGTGACGTGGTCACCAATTCCAATTTTTGTTTGCAGGATTGTCTTTCTAAGAGTAAAGTAGTATATGAATAGAAATGGTTGATTTTGAATGTTATATATTGATTTTAAGGTGAATAAGTTATTGAAAGTGTTGATGGTTGAGAATTGAAAGTGTTTGAATGGTAATATAAATGAGTTGAAGTGGATTTGAATAGTTTGTTTAATTACTTAAATTGTGATGTTTGATGAGAATTGGTTGTTTGATCTTAGATGATGATTGACTTAGAAATCTTATATGAATAAGAACTATCAATTTAATGTGTAGATTATTAAAATTATAAGTTGAATGATATTTGGTTCAGTAATATAACAATAGCAATATAATAGATTTATGCAGATGTTTATGAATATCTCGCTCAAGTAAGATAGTTCTCTCTTAAGCGAGTATAGAGTGAAAAATTAGATTCTCTCGGGTCCCTTTTAATTAGCCTCATTCCTTTTTGTTTTGTCATTCTCTGTCCTAATCATCATCCTGTTAAATTTTCAAGTATCATAATTTCAATTGAATAGAAATTCAATCATATTTTCTTTTATAACCTGTGTCTGATTCATCTCACTATTTAATAGTTGAACACAAATTCTTGTTTTTCCACAATTCAAAATTAATATTTTAGTTCTTTTTTATTTAAGAAAAATAAAACTAGAAAACTACTCAATAATTAAATTAAAAATTAAATTTATTCAAGGAAAATAATTCAAGACATAAAACTAACAAAATAGCAAAAACAATAAATTTATTCAAAATACAAAATAAGCAAATAAAACAAACTAAGCAAATAAATAGAAAACATAATAACCAAAAAATAAAATAAATAAAAAACCTAAATAGAAAAATAAAACAAAATTCAAATAACTGAAAAATAAAAGAGAATTAGAAAGATAAAACCATATTTTGCTCAATCCTCTCTTCCTAAGAAGCCATCTAGCTCTTTGTTAAAATTTGCATCTATAGTCTTGCTTCATTTGTTGGATCTACCCCTCTGAATAATAGAACCTGACCCCAGACCAAAATACATAACCTGCCAACTGATCAAGAGGCATATAGGGAGGGGGTCACCTTTGAGGAAAAAAAAATATTTTTTTTTCAATAAAAAATTGCTCGCTTGAGCGAAAATTTACTTGCTTGAGCGAGATTCCCGGTAAGAAACTCATTTTTTTCGTAAATCTCGCTTGAACAAGATTCCCTGTAGGAAAATCAAATTTTGTGTCATCAAACTCGCTTGAGCGAGATGAATCCAAAAAGCACCCCATTTTTCATTGTTCAACTCGCATAAGCAAGATTGGACTCGCCTAAGCGAGAATCCCTGTAGGAAAACATGATTTTTGAAAGGTAAAACCAAAACAAAGATAACAAAACAACATAAAACTAAAATGTGGATTGGGTTGCCTCCCAGTAGGCGCTCGTTTAATGTCATCTAGCTTGACGCCTGTTTATTTCAAGATGGACAACTCCCTTTGTTACATCCTTTTATACAAAATCTTCCCATGCATTAAAATTTTTAAGACCATTAAAAAGATTAAAAATTACCTCCTTATCTTGAGCTCTAAGTTGAATTTCTCCTTTGTCAACATCAACTATGATTCTAGTATTCTTCATAAAAGTCTACCAAGTATAAAGGGAACCTCCTCGTCTTCTTTCATGTCCATTATAACAAAATCCATAGGGAATATGAACTTATCCACCTTGACGAGATCATCTTCAACCACACCATATGGATACTTGGTTATTCTATCAGCTAACTTTTATGTCATCTTGGGTTTAATCTCCAAATCACCCATTTTCTTCAGCAATGCTAAAAGAATTAGATTTATGCTTGCCCCCAAATCCAGTAAGGCATTGTCCACAGATAAAGCACCTATAGTCACGGGAAGGTTAAAACTTCCTAGGTCCTTGGATTTTTTAGGCAAGCCCTTTTGAATAATGGCATTATATCTATTCTCCAACTATGTATTTCTCTCTTCAATATAGCTCCTATTCTTTCGAAATCTCTCAAGTGTTGAATCTTGCTTCAGATTTCTTGTAAAATAATTTTTAGGGAGCAAATTGTTAAAAAAAATTATTTCCTTCTCTTTTTTTAAAGGAACATGAGGATATGATAAATCTTTTTTCAAAAGCACCTCTCTCCTTATTTTTAATTTTTTCTTCCTCACTTCTCTTTTTTTCTCTCTCTTTCTCATCTTTTTCCCTCTCAAACTCATATTTTTCCCCCTACAATCTTACCATCCCTCTCTCCTATTATTTTACCACGCTCAACGACAATTTCATTGCAATTCTCTCTTGGGTTGGTTTGGGCATAGATTGAAAACTAGTCACTTTGTCTCTATGCTAATTATTTGGCAATCTGTCCCATATGAATTTCTATATTTCTGATTGTTGCCATATCATTCTCTTGAATGGCCATAGTGGCTTTGACGAGTTTCTCCACGGTATCTTCAAGTTTATTCAGTCTTCAGTGTCTGAAGGATATAGGGGTTGTTGTTGTTGTTGGAAAGGACCTTGATTATTGAAGAAACCATTTTGCCTTCCCTGATTACCCATGTAATTTACCTCAGCTTCAGGTGAATTGTTTTGATAAAAACAGTGACCATTGGGATGATCACCTCCACAAAAGTCACACTTCATTGGTTGACTCCGACTTTATGATGAATGAACAACATTATTTAGCCATTTGTGCAGTTAGTTGCTCAATCTACTGCATTAGAATTTTATTTTGAGCCAAGAGTGCATCTGAAGTCAACTCTAACAAGCCTTTCTTCTGAGTACCTTGTCTATCATGTTGGGCATGATAATCAGTTGATGTCAATGCATCAATAATCCGTGATGCTTGTTCTACATTAAGAGACATCATTGTGCAGTGAGCTGCAGCATCTAGGAGCATCTGTGTATCAGATTTAAGACCATTAAGAAATATGCTTAGTTAAGCAACATCTTCAAACCCACGATTTGAGCATTTTCTAAGCATCATTTTAAATCTCCCCCATGTCTCACAAAAAGATTCATCTGCTCCTTGTTTGAACATATAAATTCCAGACTTTGCTTTGATGTAGCGAGAGATTGGAAACAATCTTTGCAGAAATTTTTCCTTTACATCCTTCCAGCAAGTGAGGCTCTAATTTGGAAGTGATTTGGGGCATTTTTTAGCCTTTCTTGCCAATGAAAAAGGAAACAAGTGCATATAAACATTTTCAATATCACCTTATTGAAAGCCCATTGTTCCCACCAATTCATAAAATGTAGACAAATAAGTATATGGATTCTCATGATCCATTGTTGTAAATTGATGGGTACTAATGAGACTAAGGAAAGCAGGTTTTATCTCCAAGGCCCTGGTGGTAGTAGGTATTGCAATACTAGAAAAATGCCTTGGTCCCCAATACATGACATAATCTCCAAGTGTCCTCCTAGGCGGTGGTGTTTGTTCTTCTGCCATGTTGCTTTCCTCCTGAAAAAATATTAGTGGGAAAAGAAAAAGTGGTTGAGAATTACTCTCTAGTTTGTCCTCTTTTCTCTTTGTCTTGTTGTTTCTTTTGGCTACCCTTTTAATCTCTGCTTCAATTAATACTTGGTCTTTGGGAATTTGACCTCTCAATATCATATAAGACAGCTAATTCAAGGGTTAACACAAGGATTCACTAGTAGAAAAACAATCTTAAAAATTTTAAAAAAAAAATAAATAAATAAATAAAAACAAATCGGCAAATTAAATAAAATAAAGAAAAATAAACAATACACAAAATAAACACAATAAACCAATATAGACAAAATTTAAAACATATTTGCAAATTAAAATAGAATCAAATCAAATTAAATATATAATAAAATTAAATTAATTAATTAAAACAAATATGTAAATAAAACAAAATAAAAGCAGTAAAAAATATAAACACAATAATCTAATATATAAAAAATTGAGAACTATTAACAAAAAATAAAATTAGTTATAATATTCACAATATTTAGGAATTTATACTTAAAAAAATAAATTGTTCCCCAGCAACCGCGACAAAAACAAAATATCGAACCTGCTTTGTCAGAAGTAATAATGTGTCCCTAAGGACAGATATCGAACCCACAAAGAACAGTTGAATATTCAAGTAGAATATTTGCTAAATATAAAAACAGAATAATAAAAGTTGGTTTGAGAAGTGTAATGATGACAATAATTAACAAGAAAACAAGGCAAATAGTCATTGCTTCAATTGGAAAAATAGGGATTGGGTTTCATCTTTCTCACTCTTTTGTATTTTGATTAATCATGATAATACGGTGTCCTGTGATTGATATTGATGCTTGTATAAAAATCATTTATATCGATTCCTCGCATATAAAATTATTAAGATGCTTCCTAAATATCGATTCCTCGCATACTTCTAAAAACAACTTAGAATCAAGATCAGACGTTGATAGCAATTAACATATCAAGTTTATTCCTAGCACTCAAATATGTTAAGTATTATTGTTTAGGTTAGAATCATAAAAAAACTTTCCAGTCAAATTTAAGATTCTAGATCAAGAATTAGAAGCAAAACAATAATACCAATAATCAATCAAGAACAAAATATTATGCTTAGATATCACCTCAATGCATAAGAGTTTGAACAGATTACTCCAAAATCCACAAGATAGAATTAGCCACACATATTCTAACACCTTTTATTCTCCAAAATCCACAGGATAGAATTAGCCACACATACAAGTCACTCAATGGTGTTTTCCTCTCAATCTTGCACTCTAGGGTTGAGCCTCAAGCCCCCTATTTAACCTAATTTGCTAGGGTTAGGTGACTTCTTGCGTCATGTTGATGGGCTTGTTGATTAAAACGTAAAATGGCCCAATGTTTCTTGCACTTTCTCGCTCAAGTGAGAAATAGCTCGCTTAAGCAAGCAAAGCGTTGATTTTCTCCAATGTTGTTGGAGTATTCTCGCTCAAGCGAGAATGGACTCGCTTGAGCGAGATGCTTTGATGCTGAGTTAGGCTTTTTGCGCTTTTGTGCGTTTCGGGCTTTTCAGCTTTCTCCTTTTAGCTTATATTATTCCTCTTTAGCCCAGTCATCTCTATTCTTCCCTAAAAACCTGCAATTAACACCAAATTTGGTTATAAAACGTTCTTATTGAAATAAAGATCATAAAATATGTAAAAAATCATAAATTCAAAAATTAAGGATTATTTTATACTTATTTTAGCATTAATACTCATAAGTGCCTATATTTTAATAAGAAATATTATTGAAATTAGGCACTTATCAGGTGTATTCATTTGTCAGGCCCGTAAAGAGACATCCTGACTCTACTAATATAATGGAATCACATAGATGAAGTTATTCAGTTGGTGAGAATCGATGGAGGTTCATATGACTTTGTTTGCGGTTTGAAATATAATCTGGTCTTTCAGGTCATATGAATTTACCTTGTCATACTAGATGATGAGATATTGAGATGTTTATACGCATGGTTGTGTGGATTTCACAACAAGTAGTATGACAGGTGTGTTGAACCAAGTGGTGTTCAAGCTTTGAAGAATCCAAACCCTTTGAAGGATGTTGAAGGCTTGGCTGTGCTTGCTGTTGCTGAGCTGTCTTAGTTAGGATCTGGGGTAGTTTGAGTTTT
>Ga0123342_1010007_pt1 | contig 11041 bp, 5 predicted proteins | sample Turbeawhitnodule_FD_89960 | JGI IMG/M metagenome (GOLD analysis project Ga0123342, IMG submission 89960) | Root nodule microbial communities of legume samples collected from Mexico - Turtle bean Mexico white nodule | ecosystem: Host-associated > Plants > Roots > Nodule | place: Mexico: Nepantla... | reverse complement strand
AAATTTATCTTGCCCAAAACTCAAACCAAATCAAATTTCAATATAATAAAAAAAAATTAAAACTCTATCTTCAAACCATTATCTCATGTATTATACAATTTATTTTATTTTATTTGATCAAATTTCATTAAATTTCTTATGTAACATTTTTTTAACTATTTCATATCTCAATTTCATTATTATGGAATTATAATAAAAATAATATTCTTATGTGTTTAAGAAAAGAAAGTCCACGATTAAGCTAAATTCATTAAGTTTAAATATAAAAAAACTATCAATAGTATTAATTATATTAAGTATAAAATATAAATTAAGCTTTGGTATAATCACTTCCATTGTCTTTCACATTGACTTTGAAGCCCATCCTAACGCCTTACTGTTTTTGTGAGGGGGGCTAAGGCCCAATATAAAAAGGCCGAAAAACATTCAAATCAAGAGAATATAACCATTGCATTATGTACCCCATAAAAATTAAATTTTTAATTTTAACCTTTAAAAATATATATGTTAAGTTGTGCATTATGAAATGTATTTTTAAGTTTGAAAATAAATTTTGCGTGCAACCCAAAATATATTAATACATATTATGAAATACATTTCATAATATTATTTTAGAATGTATTAATATATTTTAGATTGCAAATTCTGAAATGTATTTATATTCTAAAATATATTTCTGAATCTGACAATACATTCTAAATATGTATTTTAAAATATATTATCAACAATATTATTTAATATTATTTTAGAATGTATTAATATATTTTAGGTTGCAAATTCTAAAATCTATTTCCATAATGTACATTCTAAAAAACATTTCTGAATCTGACAATACATTCCAAAATATGTATTTTAAAATATATTATCTACAATATATTCATATATTCCATATTCCACTATTAAAATATATATAAAACTTTAAACAAGTTTTTAATTATTAATGGATTAATCCAAAACCTTCCACATTATTATCCAATTCGGAAAATACTTGTTTTATAAATATAAAAGCATGAGTATTCTTAAAATTTCACTATCTTCAAATATTGCCCATCACAATAAAATTATTAAATATAAATTAATTTTAGAGTTAAAAAAAAATTAGTTGTTATATTGATTAAATTAGATACTATTTTATAGACTAGAAAAATGACTGGTATCCAAATTAATTTCTATTATAGATAAACAGTTTTTAAGTTGATATCTAATTAACTATAAATGTTTTAGATAGTTAATTGATAGGTAAAATCTTAACAATTAATAAGATATTAATTTAATTATTTTAGTTACCAAATTAAATTGATATCTAATTAACTATTAATATTTACCTACCAATTAACTATCTAAAATCTTTATAATTATTTAAATACCAAATTAAAATTTATTTATAAAAATATAAATTAATTTATATACCAATTCTTTTAATTTATAAAATAATATATTGTTTAGTCAACGTACATCACGAATGACAAGAGAATATTGATTTGAAGATTTTATGTTTACAAAACTGCTTCCAAAAAATAGAAGAGTAACAAAATATGATTCAAAACAATAATTATTGCATGTATTATATTTTCATGGATAAACCATGTGTTACTTTTATTAAAAATATATTGTACGAAAACCACGTGTAGATAGGTATGGTAGAACCGACTTTGCATAATTGACATTTGAAAAAATCATAAAATAAAAATTAACTTAAAAGTAAAAAATAATTAGTTATTATAGTGACTGAATTAGAAACTATTTTAAAAACTTAAAAACTTATGATTTCTAAATTAGTTTATATTATTGTTAAATGTTTTCTTGGTATCTAATTAGTTACTCAGATTTTTGCTATCAAATTTAGAATCTAAATAATTGATAGATAAAACCTTGGTAGCTAATTAAATATCAATTTAGAAACTATTTAACAATAAAATCAACAATTTTTTTAGTCTCTAAAATCGTATCTAATTTAATTACTATAATAACTATTTATTTTTTTTCTATAAAATTAGTTTATATTTGATAGTATGATTTTAAGTAAACATTAGTTTAAAGTAACGTGATCTTTGTTTGAATAATTAATATTACAAATATCATTTTAACATACATGGTTGTTTACAAATTAACAATCAGATTGATTTTAAATATATAATCAAGTTTTAATGTCCACGTACATTTTCTATAGTTTTTTTAATAAATCACTCATCACAGTTTAGAAAAAAAAGTAAATAACATTAAATATTATAATGTTCCAATACATGAAATTATATACCATTTTAAGTATACTGTTTCAATTCATTCTAAATATAAAAAATGTACTGATTAAAATCTATGCAGCAAAAAAAAATCTTTTGGAATGAAAATCGGATTTAATTAATAATAATAGGTTCTTCGGACAGAACAAACGAGTTAATTTAGAATATAGAAAGATATTGTGATTTATTTTAGGAGTTAGACATGAGACAATTATTCAAATAAAGTATGATAGTATGTCCAAAAAATAAATGTTATAATTATAGATTAGTTTTTTCCTGTCTTAGATTAAGGTATCATTTTTTTTCTGGAATTTAATATATACAAAGGAGACATGTGAGCAAAGGATTGAGAGGGAGAAATTAAGGGGAAAAATGTTATGTAATGGATAAAAAACTGCAAAATCTGTGTGCTGAAATTATTTATGCTAGAAAATGACAAGATGAAGCAAAATTCGTTTTGATTATAAATACTTCAATTTCTATCAGAAAATGACACATTCACAAGTTCAAGCATAATCCGTATTAAGTGCTCACTTCCTCCTCAACACTATCAACTCGGTTCAGTTCATAGTTTCTTTTCAAGTAATGAATATTATTATCAATCCTAATCTAACAGTATTTTAAAATATCCAATTTGATCTCCGTTCTTTAAAACTTTTTTGCCCTTTCACATTTTTTCTACTAATAATATAATAATTTCAAAATTTAATATTTACGATAAAAATTTATTTTATAGAGAGGGATATATAGATAGAGAGAGATACAACGTCTCCAATAAAGTATTTTAAATGTTACGAATAAAATATCAATAGCTTTATTATTAGCTACATATTTTAAATTTTACACACTAAAAATATAGAAAGCTATATTATAAGGAGGAGAATGATTAAATTATTTTTTATCTTATACTTTATTTCCTTTTAATTTAACCGCTAAAAGTGTATTAACTTTTGAATCGTTAAATTAAAAAAAATGAAGATGAAACATAATTATTTAAAATTAATCTTAAAATAATTTGATTATTATTAGTGTATTCTCCTCATCACCATCGTCTACTTCTTTTTAAATATTTTGGATTTTTCTTTGATTTAGAAATCTAAAATGATAATTGTACCTTCTTCAGCAAAGTTAATACAAAAATTAATAAGCTATTTTGGAAAATAAAAAGGAAGGAAGTAATAATAAGGGAGAGTGAAAGAAAGTAAGCCGTTTTGCAGGAGATGGTGGTAGAAAAGAATCCAATGTGATGTTGATCACAATAATTGAAGTGATGGAACTCATCATTGTAAATTTGGCATTGAAATAAATAAATAAAAATAAGAGAATTTTATTTGTGGTTAATAACTTATTTATATTTTTTAATTATTTATTATTATAATAAAAAGTGACAACAAAATAAATAATCATTATTGATTACAGCAAAAAATATAAAAATTTGAAAAACACAATCAATTATACGTACGAAAGGTAAGACAAGTTAAAAAATTATTTACAAGTTAACTTTTATTCATGTTCTTATAATATTTATATATTTTTTTAAAAACTTACTTTTCATAAAGAATTATATATATATATATATATATATATATTTCTCCTAAAATTCTCAACGTACATCTAGTCAAATTTTGATATTTTCTTTTATCAGCAATAAAAAAATAATAAATATGAACCACTTTAGGGGTGATTTAACCCTTATACATGAAACACAACTTTTACCCTCCCCTTCTTATCTAAATTCCGGAAAAAAAAATTACCTAAGGCTTTCACTCATACACCTAAAAAGGTACATCATGAGATCATCCCAATGCAAACCAAATGATCAATGCACCAATCAGAGAAGGAAAAATGCGCAGAATGTGACTTGGATGTAACCCAAGACCAAACCTTAAGTTGAACCAAAACAAACACTTCCAATACATCTACTACCCCCCTTTAAAAATTACATTGTTTTTATGCTTCCAAATCTCGTTGACAACTACAATACAAATCACTTCACAAACCTCATTTATCGAAGCAGGCACATTAGACATCCTAAATTGGAAGAAATTTAGCAATGGATTGTTATAGGACACATTCTACACGCCCAACCATACACAACATTGGTTCCACAATACCCAAATAAAATTTTGGTGTAACATAAGATCATCATAGTTAATAAACCTACATTAAAGGTAAACATCATTTATATCATACTTAATCAAAGAAAACTTAAGATAAATTTATTTAAATAAAAAAATCAATCAATACATTAATCAGTGCAAGAATTTCAAAATAAGAACCATGTCACCTTTATATCCAAATTGTCTAATCTAGAGATGAAAAATAAATTCGTACTCGCGAGTATTGTCTAAACTCGTCCTGATTTTGACGAGAATATTCACATTGACTAGGTATAGTATGAATATGGATAATATCTAATTTTTCAAATTTACCTTATCCCCGTCTCAATACTCATTTTCGTTCTCATACACATCCTCGTGTTTTAAATTACTAAAACATCTTTAGTTTAGTAGGTAATCTAAAAAAGTTACATTAACTTTTCTCTTGATCTTAGTTTCTTAACTTATTTATAGGTTGATGAATATAATTTTACTCACACTTTAACACTTTCATAATAGATTATTGGATTGTAATCATAAATAAAACAATTATTTTAATTTATATTAATCTAATTGGGTTTATTTTAGCCTTAACTATTAATTTTGCTAATCTTGTATTTTAGTAGTAAACAGTCTAATATTTCTCAGAGCATACGATATTTCTCAGAGCATACGAGTCTGACTAGATGGTCTAAATAAAATGTCTACCACGACAAATGACTCAAATCACATGGAAGTCCAAGTTGCTACTTTGAATCAGAATGAAATGTAAGAAATTATGTAAAATAATTTCTATAATGTGACTCACATGACATAAAGTTTGAGCTTTGGGCGCGAATATGATTTAATAATAATAATAGATTAAAAGGCCCATTGGTTAACATGAGAAATATATATATATATATATATAATACCTAATGAAAACCTACATCTGATGGAGATTGGAAAATGATAACAATAGGATTTTGTCTCTGCAAATAAGAGTTGTCTCACAGTTAGCCATCAAGAAAGTGTGTGACAAGAACAAAATTGCCAAGAGATAGATTGAGACAAATGGAGGTAAAGGAACTGTTCACGTAGGATCTCTCGTGGATCAAGGTAGGTGTCTATCTCTATTATTATTGATGTATGGAATGTGAGAATCATACTTTGTAAGATCTTTATGATGATGATGTGCATTATTGTTCATTACTGTACACTTTTGATTTTACATGTGGTATCGTAGCCTAGTTGCTCTCAAATTTGTGATTCTCCATGAATGATGTTTTTCCCAATTTTATGAACCCTATCTTTTTAAATTATGAATGTTGTAAATAAAATAATATCAGTTGAGAATAATTTTTTGATGGTTTAATTTATCCCTATATTTCAGTTGCATTATGAATTGATTTCAAATTGAAATAATGAAATATCAAGTCTTCCGCTGCATCATAAAAGATAAATTATAAGGTTTAATTTATATTTCTATTGTATTATGATTTGATTTCAATTTGAAATAACGAAATCTCAAAGTCTTTCGTTGCATCATAAATCATGAATTCTTGTTTTATTTTAATTGCAAGATGAAAAGATTATGATAAATCAAAGTAAGGGCACACACACATATATATATATATATATTTGTATATATACTTTTGATGAATGATATTATTTTTTGAATTATTTGTATGATAGATTTGTAGTCACCAAACTGATCAAATCTTTATGTTTAATATAATTTCAAATGACTAATGAATTTTATTTCAATTAACAATATTATTTTCGGAATTATTTGTATGATAGATTTGTAGTCACCAAAGTGATCAAATCTTTAAGTTTAATATAATTCCAAATTACTGATGAATTTTATTTCAATTAACAATATTATTTTTTAGAATTATTTGTATGATAGATTTGTAATCACCAAAGTGATCAAATCTTTATGTTTAATATAATTCCAAATTAATGATAAATTTTATTTCAATTAACGATATTATTTATGGAATTATTTGTATGATAGATTTGTAATCACCAAAGTGATCAAATCTTTATGTTTAATATAATTCCAAATTATTTATAAATTGTATTTCAATTAATGATATTATTTCTGGAATTATTTGTATGATAGATTTGTTAATCACCAAAGTGATAAAATCTCTATATTTTATTTAATTCCAAATTACTGATGAATTTTATTTCGATTAATGATATTATTTATGGAATTATTTGTATGATAGATTTGTTAATCACCCAATTGATCAAATATTTATGTTTTATTTAATTCCAAATTACAGATGAATTTCATTTCACTTACTTATAGAATGGATGTTAAATTATTTATTTATGGGTAAATTGAAACTCATTATTATAAGACATTTTGGATCACCCAAAGTTGATTAGTTGTCCTTATAATTAAAGAATATGATTGTTGGTAGCGACTATGTGTTATTAGTTGTGCTTGTATATCCAAAGATAGCAAATATTTCTAATTAATGCATATATCTTGCCAAATAATGTTAATATTATTAGCATCATTATGTTTTGTGTATTAATGTATCACCCAAAGAAAAACATTAGTATGCATAAAATGTTTGTTATCTGAATCTGTATTGTATGTTTAGTTTAGGACTCAAAGTATTGATGTTAAGTATGTGTGATCAAGTATCTGTTCCTATATCTTTATGCAAATGAGCATAACAAGTTCGTTCTTCCCAAAACTGATAATGCAAAAGAATTTATGAGTACATTAACCACCATAAAATTTGATGGTTCTCGTACTATGCATGAACATGTCATTGAAATGACTAATATTGCAGCAAGACTTAAGTCTCTTGGAATGGCAGTGAATGAAAATTTTCTCGTGCAGTTCATCTTGAACTTTTTACCGTCTGAGTATGGTCATTTCTAAATGAACTATAACACCATGTAAGATAAATGGAATGTGCATGAATTGCACAGTATGTTAGTTCAGGAAGAGACTAGACTTAAGAATCAAAGAAACCATTCCATACATTATGTGAAGAATCAGGGAGCTGAAAAGAAAGTCTACAAGAAACATGGAAAAGGGTAAAGGACCACTGAAGATAAATGAGTCATCTACTAAGCTCCAAAAGAAAAATGACAAAGTCATTTTTATGGGAAATCTGGACATTTCCAAAAGCATTGTCTGAAACCTAAGGCTTGGTTCGAAAAGAAAGGAAAACATAATGCTTATTATGTATGTTTTGAACCAAACTTAACTGAAGTTCCACATAATTCTTGGTGGATTGATTCTGGATGCACAACTCATGTTTCTAATATGATGCAAGGATTCCTTTCAACCCAAACCATAAAACCAAATGAAAAGTTTGTCTTTATGGGGAATAGAGTGAAGATTACAGTGAAAGCTGTCGAGACTTATTGTTTAATCCTCGACACTAAAATTTATTTAGACTTGATGGATACTTTTATGTACCTAATATATCTAGGAATTTAGTTTCTTTGTCTAAACTTGATGTTGCCGAACTCTTTTAAATTTGGGAATGGTACTTTCATCATACTTTCCATAATATTCACCAACTCTATCTGACCTAACAATTTTTACCTTTCTGTCTAATTTCATTTCCAATTCATTGATATAAACTTCCAAGACATTCACTGCTTGCAATTTTTCATGCAATAAATATACATAACCATAACGTGAAAAATCATCAATAAAGGTGATAAAATACCTTTCTTTATTGAAAGAATTTACATTTAAAGGTCCACATATATCAATGTGTATAATTTTAAGAAGCTGAGTACTTCTTGTGGCTCCCTTCTTTGTGTGTTTTTGTTTGTTTTCCTTTAATACAATCCACACATACATTCAGATCAGTAAAATCTAAATTTGGAAGTATTTCATTCTTTACTAATCTTTTCATCATTTCTTTGGAAATATGTCTCAAACGTTTGTGCCACAAGAAAGCAAAACATTCATTCACTAAACTACGTTTAGTGCCATTATGATGCGAGGTTATAAGAGTTTCAGCATTTAAATTATCAACATTCAATTTATATAAACCATCATAAAGAGTACCAGATCCAACCAAATAGGTATGCTTATATAAACTGAAACAACCATTTCCAAATTTAAAAGAGTATCCGGCAACATCAAGTTTAGACAAAGAAACTAAATTCCTAGATATACTAGGTACATAAAAGTATCCATCAAGTCTAAATAAATTCTAGTGTCGAGGATTAAACGATAAGTCTCGACAACTTCCACTGGAACCTTCACACTATTCCCCATAAAGACAAACTTTTCATTTGGTTTTATGGTTTGAGTTGAAAGGAATCCTTGCATCATATTAGAAACATGAATTGTGCATCCAGAATCAATCCACCAAGAATTATGTGGAACTTCAGTTAAGTTTGATTCAAAACATACATAATAAGCATTATGTTTTCCTTTCTTTTCGAACCAAGCCTTACGTTTTAGACAATGCTTTTGGAAATGTCCAGATTTCCAAAAAAAATGGCTTTGCCATTTTTCTTCTTGAGCTTAGTAGAGGACTCATTTATCTTCAGTGGTCCTTTACCCTTTCCATGTTTCTTGTAGACTTTCTTTACAGCTCCTTGATTCTTCACATAATGTATGGAATGGTTTCCTTGATTCTTAAGTCTAGTCTATTCCTGAACTAACATACTGTGTAATTCATGCACATTCCATTTATCTTTCATGGGGTTATAGTTCATTTAGAAAGGACCATACTCAGACGGTAAAGAGTTCAAGATGAACTGCACGAGAAAATTCTCATTCACTGTCATTCCAAGAGACTTAAGTCTTGCCGCAATATTAGTCATTTCAATGACATGTTCATGCATAGTACGAGAACCATCAAATTTCATTGTGGTTAATGTACTCATTAATGTCCCAGCAAGAGACTTATGAGTAGTTTGGGAGCGCTCTTCCACAAATTTCATAAATTCTTTTCCACTATCAATTTTGGGAAGAACGGACTTGATATTACTTGTTATGCTCATTCGCATAAAGATACAAGAACACATACTTGATCACACATACTTAACATTAATAGTTTGAGTCATAAACTAGAAATACTTGCTATCTTTGGATATACAAGCAAAAATAATAACACATATTGACTACCAACAATCATATCCATTAATTATAAGGACAACTAATCAACATTTGGATGATCCAAAATGCCTTATAATAATGAGTTTCAATTTACCTATAAATAACTAATTTAGCATCCATTCTATTGGTAATTGAAATGAAATTCATCTGTAATTTGGAATTAAATAAAATATAAATATTTGATCACTTTGGTGATTAACAAATCTATCGTACAAATAATTCCATAAATAATATCATTAATCGAAATAAAAGTCATCAGTAATTTGAAATCAAATAAAACATAAAAATTTGACCACTTTTGTGATTAACAAATCTATCATACAAATAATTCCAGAAATAATATCATTAATTAAAATAAAATTTATCAGTAATTTGGAATTATATTAAACATAAAGATTTGATCACTTTCGTGATTACAAATCTATCATACAAATAATTCCAGAAATAATATCGTTAATTGAAATAAAATGTATCAATAATTTGGAATTATATTAAACATAAAGATTTGGTCACTTTGGTGATTACAAATCTATCATACAAATAATTCCAGAAATAATATCGTTAATTGAAATAAAATGTATCAGTAATTTGGAATTATATTAAACATAAAGATTTGATCACTTTGGTGATTACAAATCTATCATACAAATAATTCTAGAAATAATATTATTAATTGAAATAAAATTTATCAGTAATTTGAAATTAGATTAAACATAAATATTTGACCACTTTGGTGATTACAAATCTATCATACAAATAATTTCAGAAAATAATATCGTTAATTGAAATAAAATTCTCAGTAATTTGGAATTATATTAAACATAAAGATTTGATCACTTTGGTGATTACAAATCTATCACACAAATAATTTCATAAATAATATCATTCATCAAAAATATATATACAAATATATATATTTATGCCCTTACTTTGATTTATTAAGACTTGAGATTTCATTATTTCAATTTGAAATCAATTCATAATGCAACAAAAATATAAATTAAACCTTACAATTTATCTTCTTTTGTGATGCAACGGAAGACTTGATATTTCATTATTTCAATTTGAAATCAATTCATAATGCAACAGAAATAAAGGGATAAATTAAACCATCAAAATTATTCTCAAATGATATTATTTTATTTACAACATTCATAATTTAAAAAGATAGGGTTCATAAAATTGGGATAAACATCATGGAGAATCACAAATTTGAGCAACCAGACTCTCATACCACATGTAAAATCAAAAGTGTACAGTAATGAACAATAATGCACATCATCATAAGGATTTTACAAAACTATGATTCTCACATTCCATATATCAATTATAATATAGATAAACACTTACCTTGATTCATGAGAGATCCGATCATACTGCAGTTCTTCTACTTCCTTTTGTTCCAATCTATCTCTTGACAACTCCGTTCTTGTCACATATTTTCTTGATGAGACAACTCTTATCTGTAGAGACAAAACTCTATTGCTATTATTTCCAAATCTCCATCAGATGTAGGTTTTCATTAGGTATTATCATATATATATATATATATATATATATATATATATATTTTATATTTTTATATATAACTTTTTTAATCTTTT
>Ga0123342_1010005_pt1 | contig 11043 bp, 6 predicted proteins | sample Turbeawhitnodule_FD_89960 | JGI IMG/M metagenome (GOLD analysis project Ga0123342, IMG submission 89960) | Root nodule microbial communities of legume samples collected from Mexico - Turtle bean Mexico white nodule | ecosystem: Host-associated > Plants > Roots > Nodule | place: Mexico: Nepantla... | reverse complement strand
GAAATAAAAAATAAAAGAGTGCTAGATAGGGAAATAAAAACAAAAGGGTGCTAGATAGGGAAATAAAAACAAAAGGGTGCTAGATAGGAAAATAAAGATGTAAATGGTGCTAGATAGGGAATTGAGCCACATTTGTATGTTTTACATTATATCTTTAAATGTTGATAAAAAATAAGAATATAAATAACTTTTTAATTTAAAAACATTTATTTTTGATAAATTTTAAAAATGGTATAAAGATCGAAGAAAAAGTAATCATATAATTTTTACTGTAACATAATATATATATATATATATATTATAATAAATAAAAAAATAAAAAATGTTTTTTATTGTAAAAATATGTATTTTTGTTAATAATAAAATAAATTTAAAGAAAATAATAATTAAAATAACGTAATGAAATTAAAAAAAAATCAAAATCTGAAATAGTAATTACTATAATAGAAACGGCATAATATCAAGTGTCTTAAATTTTATGTTACTTTTATGGAGAAATTTTATAAAAATATACTCTTAAATTTATCAATGATTTCTGCAAGATGTCTTAATTTAGAATTAGGAGTTAAAGCTTGAAGTATATAATTAAATTATACCATATTGTATTAATTTATGAAACATTTTGTAGTTGATCCAATTTGTCCAAATATGTAAACCAAAATAAAACTGAAGTGACCATTGTGTTATGCCATACAGGTAACTTTAATTATAATAATTTAGAATATAATTTTTTTGTCAAATAAAAATATATATCTGAAAATAAAATTCTTAAAAAGGGAAAATGTGGTGAAATTTTTAATTTGTGAAGTATTTAAGTTAAAGTGTTTATAGAAGTGAAGGAGGTGGCAATCATCCATTGCCACCACCAAGGGCGCTTACATATAACGCAACATCTACTCCTTCACACCTTCATATACCCAAACAAATCTCATTCACCTCCTATTATTCTATTTTATAATTAAACTAGTGGAAACACAGCATTTTTAGTTTGTGTATTTTAAAGAAAAAAAATATTAAATTATTTTTTAAAGGAAGACCAAATAAAATTAAAGATTGATATTTGGGATTTTTTTTTATTATTAAAAGAATAAATTATTATTAACAAATATTTTCATTAATTAAATTATAACAATAATCAAATGATATAAAAACATATCGTTCTTTTAATTTTAAAAATTTATAACTTTTATTTATTTATTCTCATAAGATTAAAAAAAATAGATTATTAAGTATTATGATTTATTTGAATTACAACGTGAAATAAATAAAAAGTAAAAAAAAATCATAATGAAAGTGGAAGAAAAAAAAACAGAAAGTTGTTTAATAAGCCACAGTAGAAAAAAGAGAAAAACTAAATAATTTATATATATTTACTTATGTAATTTTGTTTTGGAAAAACAGTTTTCAAAACAAAACTATAATATCATTCTTAAATTTCTTATAAAAAGGAATATTTTTATATATAGATATAATATATTTGTATTTATTAAAATAAATTATAAATGTGCACTCTTAATATAAATACGTGAATAATAATATTTTATTTGATTTTAAATATTAGTTTGTCGTTTATTTAAATTATTGACAGATCTAGTTACTATATAAAATCCAATTTCTTTAAATTTTTACTAAAAATCATGCAATTTAACTATTCATATTAATAAAATCAAAATTTAACTTTAAATTTATTAGTTTTACAAAAGAATAAATTACATTGATTAAATATTTATAAAATTTTACTTAAATCTCTACTATATACAAATAATAAAAATATAATATATTGCATGAGATTTAGTAACAGTAAACCAAATAAGAAGAAGAAATAAAAAAGGAGAAGATATGAAAAAAAAATTGTTTTTTTTTAAATTGATAACTGCTTTCTATGACAGTATATTAGTTTTAAAAAAAATTGTTATCAAAATTCATTGAAAAAAAAACACATTTTCTTTTCCGTTCAAAATTCATTATTTATATTTCTTTATATTAGTAACAACAAAATTTACAAATCTTAAATATAATTGTTTTAATATAATTATGTTTATTGTGTTATAAATTTTTATTTAATATATATTTTACTTGTAATTAAATAAAAGAGATAAAAACTATATTGTATGATTTTTTTTAAATTCTTTTACTACAGTGCATGACACTTGTAAACTTAAAATTAAATTTATTAATTATAAATTTACCATATTGCGAAAATTTAACTATTAAGTTTACTCTGTTTATCCTAATACATCAATAAAAAATTAAATAATTTATGTACCTTTTCATTTGTATTCATATTCATTTAATTAAATTTTAATATTAAATATAAATATATATATATATATAAATGATAAAAATATAAAATACGAATATATGCGAAATAAAATAATTATAAAATGATTAAATAAGAATAAAATTGGAAAAAACTGTATAAAATAAAACAGTTATAATAAAAACCTATAAATAATTAAAAACCTATAATTTTTATTTATTTATGCTGTCACTGTTACACTTTCTTTTTATTCAAGACTGGTTGTAAAAAAAAGAAACCTGGAAGAGAAGAGAAAAGAAGTGTTTGGAACGATTGATGACATTCACGGAGTGACCGAGTGAGGGAGTAATTGCTTACTATAACTTTCTCTCACGGCAGCCAAACACCGCCATGGACTCCGTTCCCTTTCGCGATGGCAACATACACGCGATTCTTGACTCACGATATCTTCACTCTCCACTGGTATTCTTCTTCATTTTCCCTATTACTCTAATTCAAAGCGTCTCCACACCACGCGATTGAGATTCTTGCAAATTCCGATTCTCAATCTGGAGCATGACGATTTTCGATGAAAGCCGTGCTCTGATTTCCGTTCAAGATTTTTGCCGTATCTTATGATTTCTTATAATTCTTGACCACGTGCATGTTCCTCTTGTTTTCTTTAGGATGTTAATCACACTTTGCAGACTCATTCTTCTCTCGTTCGGAGGCTTTCTCAAGAAAGAGAGTTAGAGGTTGGTAACGCATCTTAATTTACTCCGGCGTCGTAGTACTTTTCTGTCATATGTGAACATGCAATTGGAATAGCGTGTGAATATTCTTCCAAAATGTTATTCGATCATATACATCTGTGTCTTTTTATTGGCAAGTTAAGAAATGCGAAATTAGGTGTTCTTATCTTCATCTTGATTTCTTGTTTTATCGTCACTTGCGGGTTTAGTGATTCTATCACTTTATATTTGTATATTTTGAATGCACAGAAATGCACTTATATTCATACTTATCATGTCTTTGACCAAGGTTGTATGATATATTTAATGTTTTATTTAAAAACGGTTTGCAATGTAAAACTTTATATGATGGTACTTCTATTGAATAGCATTATCCATACAGTTGTTTGCTTATTTTTGTTTGTTGACTTCGCTGGTATATTTTTGCTCCTGATCTGAATAGGGCCACCTTGGATGTGTCAATGCGGTGGCTTGGAATTCGAATGGTTCATTGTTGATATCCGGATCCGATGATACTCGGGTAAGCCACTTATTTTGAATGCATTTGTATTTTAGTCTCATTTACTATATTGTAGCCATAAGATTTAACAAGATGGGAACTAAAATTATTTTCTTTGTCCATGATCCTATTACTTCCCTTTTGCACTCTACATCTACTGAAGACTTTGACATTTCTTCCGTGCTTGCATCTAGTTCTCTCAGTTGTTTGTGATTTATTTTCAAACAAAATAGACAATTATAAAAAAAAGCATCAAATTACTTAGAAAAATTCTTTGATTGTTTTGTCTGATATAATTTAGCTTTATAATTTACAATTATTGAGTCATGAGTAGTTTGATAAGTTTAGTCATAAGTGCAAATCAAGGCAAATAATTGTTTATCTGAAATTTTGCAGATCAATATTTGGAGCTATTCTGGACGAAAACTTCTACATTCAATTGAGACAGGACATACTGCAAATATATTTTGTACCAAGTTTATACCAGAAACTTCTGATGAGCTTGTAGCCTCTGGAGCTGGAGATGCTGAAGTAGTATTGTGATTCTCCAATATTTATAATAAGTAATGCGGTTTTAATTTTCTTATTTAATTTATTTTTCATTTTGTCAGGTCCGGTTATTTAACTTGTCTCGCTTAAGTGGAAGTGGATCTAGCGACAATTCAATCATTGCTCCATCTGCACTTTATCAGTGCCATGCTCGAAGAGTCAAGAAATTGGCTGTAAGTTATGTGGTCCAATAATTTACCAATTTAGCACAGTTTGAATAGCATTACATCAATGAGGTTAAAGGAAATAAAACAAAATCTATGTAGGAATGCTTAATTTAATCTGTATCCTGTTGGTTTTCATGTCTTTCTTATTCCTTTTTTCAGGTTGAAGAAGGCAATCCTAATATAGTATGGAGTGCTAGTGAAGATGGGACCCTTAGACAACATGATTTTCGGGAAGGTACCTCTTGTCCTCCAGCTGGGTCTTCACACCAAGAGTGTCGAAATATTCTTGTAAGTGGTTTAACTCAGTTGGATTCATACTTAATTGTTTTGATGCAATTGAACCTTGTCTGGTATGAACATCTGAGTTGAATTGTAAATTTAAAATTTACATCTCTTCCATACATATATGTGATTTGGGAAAACTGATTATCCTCCATTTCTGTAATATTTGATTTTACCAAATTACCAATTGGTTTGCTGAGAATAATTCATCTGCTATTAGAGCATCTGAAGCAACATGTAGCATTTATGTTTGTCTCATCAATAAGCTGATTCTTTTTCATTAAAATGAAAACATCCCATTATAGTCTTTTCACCAGGTAGGTTTGAGCAGGATATTCTTATTTGTAATAATGTTGGATGTAATCACGTGATTAAATTTTCCACGTTATCTGCCTTTTTTTAATAAGAAAATGTTTTTTTATATTTATTTATTATACATTTTACATTAATGGAAAATTGCACTTGGATGGAGGGGAGGGATCAAATTTTTAATTTGATTTTTCATGTAGATTGCTAACTATAAGTGCACATGGGAAACCTATATGACTAAGGCATTTTTCAAGGGAATTGTTAATTCTATGCTTGAGATATTGGTTGCATCTTTGATCTCATGATGCTATCATTATTTCCTTTTCTTAAACATTTGGAAATTAAATGGCTCTAGTAATAGTCAGTATGTGTTAACAATCTTCCTAGGGTGTAGTTTTTGTAGTTTTGTACTGTAAGTTAGCTGATTAACTATGATCACTGTTTTCTACAGTTGGAATCCTTGTATTTTTTAATTAACTGATTTTCATGTTTAATGTCAGCTTGACTTACGAAGTGGATCTAAAAGATCACTTGCCGATCCTCCTAAACAAGTCCTTTCTTTAAAGTCTTTTGATATTAGTTTAACTAGGCCATATTTGGTCCTTGTTGGTGGGAGGTAAATATTTCTGTTGATTAATTATGTTAATTAATTCATCCTTGTATTTCAAAACTGATGTTAGACTTTCTATATCTTGTAGTGATGCCTTTGCACGCTTATATGATAGAAGGATGTTGCCACCTCTTAGCTCCTGTCGAAAAAGAATGTCTCCTCCTCCTTGCGTTAATTATTTTTGTCCAATGCATCTTTCTGATCGTGTGAGTCAGTGGCTTGACTTATATGTGATTATCAATTCCTGAAGTGTTTATATTGTTGTTATAGAGAGGAAAGACATATATTCATGTGATAGAATCCTCTAGTGTGTGTAAGCACAAATGATGAACATATATATGTATATCATACAAAGCATTAAATAAGGATGGCCCAAGCCCATATACGAAATATATGTATAATATGTCTAACACCCCCTTGAAGATGGAACATATAAATCATATGCATTGAACTTGCTACCTATATGGTCAATCCTAGAGCCCCTCAATGGTTTGGTGATATGTGCCAATTGGTCAGTGGAATTAACAAAGTGGTAATGTATCTTTCTAGAGCGAAGTAACAATTTATCTTGATATGTTTGGTCATCTCATGAAATACTAGATTTGAGGCAATATGAAAAGCAACTTGGTTATCACAAATGAGAGTCACCCACACTGACCTCAAAGGAGATGTCACGTGAATAAAGGTCAATATTAGAGACTTGTGTGGAAGCTTATTTACTTAGCCCACACTAGACTTGGCATAACTTATGTTGTGAGTGTAGTCACTCAGTTCATGCATGATCTAATGAACATAATCCTTCAATATTTGAAGACAGGTCTAAGAAGGGGATTGTTGTTCAAGAGGAATGAAAAATAAATATGGAGGTGTACACTGCTGCAGATTATGTAGGGTCAATTACATATTGGAGGTCCACCTTGGGATATTGCATGTTCTTGGGTGGAAACTTGGTGACTTAGAGAAGTCAAAAAACAAAATGTAGTTGCAAGGTCTAGTGTGTCTAGTGTGAAGGTTGAATTCTTAGGCGGAAACTTGGTGATTTGGAGAAGGAGAAAAAAACAAAAAGTAGTTGCAAGGTTTGAGTTATGACACATGGTGTGAGTTGTAAAGGTTGAAAATTATTTTGAATGATCTTAAAGTGAAATGTGAAAAACCTATGACTCTATTGTGATAATAAATCAGCTATTAGCATTGCTCGCAACCCATTTGAGCATGATAAGACCAAGCATAGAGATAGACTGACACTTCATTCAAGAAAAACTGGATGGATTGTCATTGCTTGTTACATCTCATATGGGCTTTAGTTTTACCATGGGTCTTCCCACATAATGATTTCATGATCTTGCATGTAAGTTGGGAATGATAGATAGCTATTCACCTACTTGAGAGGGAGTGTCGAGTTAGTAGAAAATATTTTGTTTAGTTACAAGAAGATAAGATGCTAGAGACCTTTGTATTTGTGTGTGTGTGTGTATATATATATATATATATATATATATATATATATATATAAAGCTCATGCACTGTTTTAAAATTCAATCAAGATTTTTTTCATTGCATATACCTAACCCTTTTGAAGTGTATCCATGAGTTTGCATAAACTTTTGAGTTTGAGAACCTTACATGTTTCATGATTGTTGTAGGAAATGCAATATCACCACAAAATTGGGAATTCTATTTCATTCTAGAGGGCTAACTGGGATTGATACTGTGTTGAATGCCACCTACTTAAACCTTTGTGTATTCTCATCATAAATCTAAACAAAAGTATTTTTACACATGGGTTGGGCATATTTATGTCTCAGGAGATGGTGGTATTCAGGGAAATATTAGTGTCTCATGAAGGAAATGACTGTGGTGACAGTTTTTTCTTTGGATATTGGTTATATTATTAATTTTAAACAGGTGTTTTTTGAAAATGAACTTAAGATACATAGGAGTATGCATGTATTAAAAAACTGCTCAGGTTGCAAATATCATTAGTATTTCCTATCTCTATTCTGCAAAATGCCTAATGCCCTACATCTTAATTTTTCATTCTTCATCCCTAATGCCCTACATGTTCTAGGTTTTATCAAATTTGCTTTCACATTTCCACCTTGGTATATGGTGTGTTATGGACATGTAAGTAGTTATAACACTTCAAGCCAAATGTTTTTGCTCTCAAATTGTATCTTTTTTACAGGGACATCCAAGCTTACACTTAACTCATGTTACATTCAGTCCTGATGGACATGAGGTTCTCCTTAGCTATAGTGGAGAGCATGCTTACCTGATGAATGTAAATCATGGTAAAGTGTATCGCTTTGAACCTTGATTCTTCACTCCTTGTTTATTTGTTTTCAGTAGTAGTATAACATAATATGTTTTTGTTTGTTTTTTCAACTTGAGATATGGGTAAATTATAGAAGTTCTTAAACTTCCTGATAGTTTACTTTATGAATGGGTGGAAAGGGATACATTTTTCTTGCAGTGTCATTTTATTTGGTTACGCTATGCTTGTTTTAGTTGTAACCTTTAAGTCACATTATCAGATACATAAGTCTAATGTGTTGTTATATGAACTTTTGTTAAAAAATATTGAAACTCTAAATAAATAATGGAATGAAGCTTGAACAGTGAATATCCTTTATTTTATTTTTTTATTTTTTCTTGTGTTTTTAAGAGGCTAATTGATACTGTGTTTCACTTTGATGTCTTCCATGATGTGAGCTACTTGTGGATCCTGCATATTTTGGACTCTTTGTTTAGCTTTTTCAACTGGAACTCACAATGCATCTTTTGAAGACCTAAACAGAAGTTCCAATTTATTAAATAATCCTTTTGAAGGCAGTACTTATTTCATTTGCCGACAGGTTTTCGTTGATGTGGTAGTTATTTTCTAAGTTTTTATTATGGTGTGGATTTGGATGCTCTCAACTATCTATAACTGTGTTACTGAAGTAACTCCCATTCTGTTATGTTATGGTTTCTATGTTTATGTAGATTTTAAAGGTGAGACAGTACTTAATTTTTTTTCATTATGCAGCTGGAGTGAATGAGATGCAATATGCTTCAGGAGACGTATCAAAGATGATGACTTACTCTCCAACAATTAATGGGACAGAGTTGCAGTCTTGTGTGTCTAATGTCTCCCCTAATGGATTTACTATTAAAAAGAACATTGCTGCAAAGGTATGCAGTTTTTATTTTGTTGGGGGATGGTGAATGCCTACGTATATTTTTCCAGCAGATAAGGGCTGTAACTAAGAGATGTCACTTTAGTTTTGCATAATATTTTTCTTGACTAATTGGGTTTTACAGCTTGACAAGTGCACGAAACTGATAAAATATGCTAAGAAATCATTGGACAATGGGACGCCCTATTATGGAATTGAGGCATGTAATGACGTTTTGGATGGCTATAGCCATATCATTGGGTCTGCACTGAAACATGAATGCTTGTGCACTCGTGCTGCGCTATTGATCAAGGTTATTATTATTATTATTGTTGTTATTTTCGGTCTTGGCATTTTGTTTTCCTCCTTTCAGTTTAGTTTTTTTATCATTTTTGCTGGACTGACATGTTTTGAATTTTCCACTATTGATCCAGAGGGAGTGGAAAAATGATGCGCATATGGCTATAAGAGACTGCTATGCTGCTAGAAAAATTGATAATTCCTCCTACAAAGCACTGTATTACATGTCAGAAGCACTGTCACAGGTAATTTTATTGTATGAACTTCAAATTTGAAAATGTTCACTTTGAAATAATGCATTATACTGGTTTTTGAGACTCGTTAAGCCTCTTATTTAAAATATGATATCAGAGTGTATAGTTTTTTGTTTGTTAGCAGAAACAAAAGCTTCATAAAAGCGAAAAATGGAAATGTACTTATACAAGATTGAAATTGATAGTGAAAGGATTTTTTGAGCACGTGTATTCTGTTTTTATCTTCATGGAAAAAATTGTTTTTTGGTTGCATAGGGTTGCTGTAGTAGTGAAAATGGGAGAGATAATTTAGGCAGAAATACTTGTTATTGATATCAATTATTATTAATGTCTTTGGGTATTGGGGTGGGACTAGCAAAGGGATATAAAACTTAAAATCTTAAAATCTGTAACATTCCCCTGCCAACTAGGATGGCAGGTGAGAAACAAGATAGTTCAACTACTGAAAATTTGCTGTAGATAAGAAAATTGCAACTAAAGCATGAAGAGACAAGATCATAGAAATCTTGGGGTGGTAAACTGGAAGGCTTGGATACCAAAAAATCTATTTGTCCATTTTGATCCATTAACAATCTGATCCATTTAAGAAAAGATTCAATCCATTACATCCATTAACATTTTTTTTCATGGATGTATATCTAAAAGTACAAATTTTCAAAAATTTAAAATAAATTTTGAAACATTTTTGAAAAACTTTTTAATAAATAAATTGAGACAAATTCATTTTTTTTAAACTTTTAAGAAAAGTACATATAAGAAAGATTTAGTTGTGAAAAAATTGATTGGATTAATTTTAATCTGTTTCGTATTGATAGGAGGATTCATTGAATTTTGATAACTAATAGGTGGATCGTTATCCATTTATAAAATTAGATGGATGGATTTGATCCAATGTATGAAAGGGATGAATTTACTTGTGGATAGAATTGTTTTACCAACCCTATTGAAACCCAGAAGGAAACAGAGAAACCAAAGAGTATTTTGAAATTGAGACCAGTTTATCTGTGATATCTTCAATTGATGTTATAGGTGTCAACCCCAACTTGATAAAATTTTAAAGAATATCTGTACAGGATTTCAAAAAGTTTGTGTCTTTGTTAAAAGAAAACTGAGATTGAAGGCATATTTGACATAACAGTTAAAGTATGTGTTTATGTTTTGCCTTTTTTTTGGCTGGAGGGACTTGTGTATGGGTCTTTTTGACTTCATGCCATTTTTTTGTCATGTATACCCTTTTATAGTAGAACCTGCCTATTAAGTTTTAAAATCCATTATACTAATGTTATTTCGTTGTAGTTGGGTAGACATGAAGATGCTTTGGATTTTGCTGTTGCTTCCCATTCACTGGCCCCACACAAATCTGAAGTTGCAGAAAGAGTGGAGAATGTGAAAAAGGATATTGCTTTAGGTATTGCCTAAAAGAAGTTTGTGACCCATTGTGGTTCTGAAACAAGCTTTATATTTTGCTTTTGTCAACCAAAGATAGAGAGTACTTAACAGTTACTTTATTTTCATAACTGCTAAAGAAAAAATCTATTTTCAAATATTTCTCTTTATGATCCGAATTATGTACTATATTTTTAATATTTTATGTTGGACCTAACTGGTTTAACAGCCGAAGCTGAAAAAAATAGCAAGGCCAATGATGGTGCATCTAGGTCTGACATTCGAGGTGGAAGAATACTATCATTAAGTGACATACTCTATGGTCCCGAGGCTAATGGTGATGTTCCACAAGATGGTCCAAGATCAGACAGGGATGATTCTGATTACGATGAGGAGTTGGAGTTGGACTTTGAAACATCAATATCTGGTGACGAGGCACATGATCTCGATTCAAATATTCTTCATGGAAGTTTAAATGTTAGAATTCACCGGAGAGGTGACTCTAGAGACAATGCAGGTGCTAGTGGCCCATGTGAAT
>Ga0123342_1010004_pt1 | contig 11043 bp, 10 predicted proteins | sample Turbeawhitnodule_FD_89960 | JGI IMG/M metagenome (GOLD analysis project Ga0123342, IMG submission 89960) | Root nodule microbial communities of legume samples collected from Mexico - Turtle bean Mexico white nodule | ecosystem: Host-associated > Plants > Roots > Nodule | place: Mexico: Nepantla... | reverse complement strand
TTATTAATTGTAATATCACGGACAAAACACTGTGGCATTATAGACTAGGACACCCTTCACTTGAAAGATTACATGTCTTAAGCAAACAATACTCTTTTATTACTGTTGATACTCATCATGTATATGACACTTGTAGTCACACTTTGATATTTGGGGACCATGTTCCATAATTTCTATGTAAGATTTTCATTATTTCTTGACTATTGTTGATGATTACTCATGTTATACTTGGTTATTCCGCTGCATAACAAATCTGAAGTGCGTTAGCACATCATTAACTTCACTATTTTCGTTCAAAATCATTTCAAAACTAATATGAAAATGATTTGTACTGACAATGGTGTTGAGTTTTCTATGTCAAATTTTTATGCTTCAAAGAGAATTATACATAAAAAAATCTTGTGTTGAAACACCACAACAAAATGGCATTGTAGAACGTAAAAATCAACACATACTAAATGTAACCCGGGCTTTACTTTTTCAAGCAAATCTTCCTCATATTTTTTGGGAATTTGCTGTAAATCATGTTGTTTTCTTATAAATGTTATTCCTACTCCATTACTTAATAACATCACTCCTCATGAAAAGTTGTTTGGAAAACTGTATGACATTTCCTTTTTAAAAGTGTTTGGTTGTCTCTGTTATGCTAGTACCATTATAACACATAGGAAAAAAAAATTAGATGATAGATCTATCAAAGGTATTTTTCTTGGCTTCCCGCAAAACACAAAAGGTTATATTATCTTAAATTTAAAGTTTCATAACATAGAGATATCAAGACATGTAATCTTTCATGAAAACCACTTTTGATATAAATTGGACAGTGGCTTGCCTAGGGACCCCAACACTTTATCTCTCCCTATTTCTAACACATATAATTCTGCTTTTGATTTTTTTTCTTCTGATATTGCACCTCCTGCCGAGCCATGTGCCTCTACTCATGCACCCAATACTGTCCTTCCACCAGCCTCATTATCCTCTGATCTTCCAACAAATAGTGTCTATGTTCCTACATCCAACATTGCACCTCCACCAGAATTATCACCATTTGCACCTCCAGGAAGCACCTCACCCCAATTTCCAAGAAGATCAGCTCGTCCTCACCGGCAACCTGTCTATCTTGCAGATTTCCACACTACAACCAACATTGTAAGTAGTAGATATCCTATTTTTAATTACTTGTCTTACAATTCCTTATCTTCTAATTTTAGAAATATTATTTCCTCTATCAATTCTCATCATGAACCTTAGACCTATAACGAAGTCTCCAAACATTCTTCTTGGCAATCTGCCATGCAAGATGAGATTCAAGCTCTTGCTGCTAACAATACTTGGCAACTTATCCCTCTCCCTCCAGAAAGAAAACTATTGGTTGTAAATGGGTATATAAAATCAAATACCATTCTGATGGCACTGTTGAGCGCCACAAAGCTAGAGTTGTTACCAAAGGGTTCACCCAACTTGAAGGACTTGATTTCTTAGACACTTTTACACCTGTTGCTAAACTCACTACCCTCCGCCTTCTCCTTGCCGTTGCCACTACCAAAAATTGGATTTTAAAACAACTTGATGTCAATAATGCCTTTCTTCATGGTGATCTCCATGAAGAGGTATACATGACTCCCCCACCTGGCCTCTCTCTTCCTTCTCCCCATCATGCTTGCAAGCTTCAACGGTCTTTGTATGGCCTTCATCAAGCTGGTCGCCAATGGTACGCCAAGCTTTCTACTTTTCTTTTATCAAATAATTACTCTATTTTTGTTGTTGATCACTCTCTTTTTCTTAAATATAATAATGATAAACTCACTATTATTCTTGTTTATGTTGATGATTTAGTCTTAACTGGTGATAACACGGAGAAAATAAATAGAATTACTGCATCCCTTCACCATCACTTCAAGATAAAAAATTTAGGTCATCTCACTTACTTTTTGGGACTAGAAATTGCTCGCAACAATTCTGGTCTTCATTTAATTCAACGCAAGTATACTCTTGATCTTCTTCACGAAACTGACATGCTTGACTCTGCACCTATAGCCACTCCTATGACTCACACCTCCCGTCTCTCTCCGGACCAAGGCTCCCCTCTTGATGGTGATGCAACTTCCCAATACAAAAGCCTCCTTGGACGTCTAATCTACTTAACCAACACGCGACCAGACATCGCCTTCGTTGTCCACAATTTAAGCCAATTCATATCTGCACCCACAACTCATCATCAACAAGCTGTTTCACGTCTTTTGCATTACCTCAAGGGCATCCTTGGTGAAAGACTATATTTTTCTCATACTAGCTCACTTCACCTCTGTGGTTTTAGTGACTTTGACTAACCAACATGTCCTACCACACGCAAATTTGTCACTGGATATTCTATCTACTTAGGAGGACTCCCTAATGTCATGGAAATCAAAGAAGCAACCAACTATCTCCCGCAGCTCCTCCGAAGCCGAGTATAGAGCCCTTGCCACCACCACATGTGAGCTATAATGGTTGTCTTACCTCTTTCAGGATTTACATCTTCCTCTCTCCCAGCCTGCAACCCTGTACTGTGACAACAAATTTGTCCTTCAAATAGCATCCAATCAAGTCCTTCATGAACGCACCAAGCACATCAAAATTGATTGTCACCTAGTTCGTGAAAAACATAACTTTGATCTCCTCAAACTGCTGCCCATTACTTCTGTCATGCAAGTGGCTGACATATTCACCAAGCCCCTTGCTTCTGCACAATTCTCTACTCTCAAATCCAAGCTGGGCCTGATGAATATCTACTCTCCAGCTTGAGGGGGATGTTAACATATTTAGTTTTTCTATTTTAAGTTATTGGGCTTTATTTGTTTAACCCAACTTTCCTTTTCTGTTTTAGCTAGGTCTTAGTCTATTTCTTACATATACACCATGTATTTTATTCTCTAATACACAAATAAATAAGAATTTCTTTTGTATTTTCTTTTCTCTGTTTTTCTTTCTATTATGCTTAAGTCATTGTCTCTTTTTCATTTGCAATTAGGATTCATCAGAACCTCCCTTTCTCCATTGCGATTACGTGCGCTCCATTTGATGCACCACATCAGACAAGAAATATTCGTCTTCATTAAATGTAATACACCACATCAGACAAGGAATATTCATCTTCATTAAATGTAATATATTTTTTCTCAGAACAATAAATGTTACTGGACCAAAACATTATTATCATAAGAAAATTTCAGAACCATCATTCCATACACAATAGATTGATGTGTGAACAATATACATGAACTAATATTAACCGATATTTCCATAGGTTAATCTTTCCACACACTAAATGGAATGGTAGATAACTAATTTGATATTTTTTTCTCAGTGCCACAAAAGAGGCTATTGGACTCAAAGCATTATTATTATAAGCAAACTTCACACCCATTACCAAACATGAATGCTTTATAAAAAAATAAAAAGCTTCACAACAATCATTCCATACTATATGTTACATGATTCTCATGACAATGAATAGAATGACAATCTTATCAAATGAAAATGAATCAAGTTTTGTGTGAAAAAAACGAGTCCAAAATCCTAAAAAAACATCCAAAAAAAGATTATTATCAATGATAAAATCATATCAATTGACTCACTTTGTCACCCCTAACGATAACCTAAAATATAAAAATGGATTTTCTTCAATAATTTCATCCTTACTTTTTGTTCTAATTATCCTAACGATGATCAAGATACCAACACAAATTGGTTCAAACCAAAAAATGTTTTTCACTTGCATAGAAGAAGTCCACCATGATGCCAAAGGTTTGTCAAGACTTTTTGCTAGAAACCAAAAAATAAAAAATAAACAATAATGTAGGCTGTAAGCGGATTGGCAAAAAATATAATTCATTCAGATGGCCATAGCATGATTACTGACATCTTCATACCCCACATAATTGTAAGGTGTATCGAACATGATATATTTTGTATCCTTGGCACACTCATGAAGCTTGTGAACTCAGTAACTTAAAAAATGTGCTTTTAAATAAAAAATACCAAGTGATTGAGAATCCAGCAATGAACATAAATGTTCTTTTAAACATTTGAGCCACCTGTGCTAAAGAAAAGTACAAAGATAAGACCCCTTTTACTTCCCATGCCTTTTCTGCAGAAGGATACTTGTCAATGAATGTTAGGTACACACCAGCTTGAAAGTTTCATTAGAATTTCATCAATCACTTAATCGTACCCACTACATTGGCACTACCAGATAATAGTTCATCAAGTTTTATCCATTCTTCTATGCATCCCTTAATTGGAAATGACAGTATCTTAGAGCATTTGGGCACTCCAACATCACCAAGTATTCCCCATAGTAAATAATGCATGCATTAACCAAGAATTCCTCCATTGTTGACTGAAATCCACAACTGACAAATTTTCAGCCAGCTTCAGTTTATGACAAATATCTCGAGTATAACAAAATATTTTGTCATTCACAACCAGGTTAGAGTTTCTTTCACAACCTCTAAGTAAACTCTTCAATCTTCCACAATCGAATCAATTGCATGATGACACATAAAGGCATTACCAAGTAGCACACCAAATCCTAATTTCTCTAGGTTATTAACTAAAAACTCTATTTGGACGACTTAGGAATGAAGTTTCCTTAGCAGTGAAAGAATATGTCAAAATAACTTCACAAAAGTGCACTAGAAATTCGGAACACACATATACCTTTCTACCCTTAATGAGAAAAATAAATAACCATAGTTCCCTACACACATATACCTTTCCATATTTTTTATTGTACAATTTAGAAAGTATTTTTAAATTTGGAAATACTTTTCAGATTGTACAAACCAAAATGTTTTTTTTTCTGAGATGCATTTCGGATTGTACAGTTTATATGGTATTCTCAAATTTAGAAATACCTTCTAGATTGTATAATTCAAAATATGTAAATTTAAAAAAACCAATTTTTTGGATTTGATCATAGCATTATGTTGGTTTTTATTAATATAATGTTGCGGACAGAGTTATGACTAGGAAAAGAGATCGAGCACCACAATGTGATGATAGATAGAGACCAACAATATTAGCCCGTAGAGGAGATCGTGACCAAGTACATGATCATATCGGTGCTAATATTATGGATGAACAAGAAGATCGACACATACCTTTAGACATGTCTCTACTAGTAAGTTTCTCGGATCATATTGTTATTGTGAGAGAAACACCATTAATGAAAGTTAGGTTTATTGTCATATGAATACATCAATAATTATTTTGTTTAAATTGTAACAGACATGGATATATGATCATTTCTCATATATAAGAAGGAGAAATATAAATCTCAGCTATTAGGAGGTTCACTCCCGAACAACTCTATATGTGATTGGACGACCACGAGCAACCTGATATGTGACTAGATGATATATGTGTTGTACCGACCAGTCCTCGGACATCGACATCGGACCTCGCAACAGAGGGAGAGATCGGACGTTGGTGGTCTGAACAACTATATTGGGCCACGTAAGGTGGGCCCCAGAATTATACTAGTTACCAATTAAAACATCATATATGAGAGGAAGCCCTGAGACACGAGGGATCCATGCATGTGGTGTGTATAGCGCATTCAGGCGCGACACGAGTAAATAGTCCTTGGAGGTGCAAGCCCATTAGGGTTAGAGTTTCCAAGGGAAGTTGCATGCATGACATGTGAATACTTAGGGCACCCACAAAACAGATGGCCTCAGAGGTTTGGTGCATGAGTTGGTACCCATGCGGCCATTCTGTTAGTCGTTGAACTCCAGTAAAGGGAAGTCACACGTGTTAGATTACACTAAGATTGTGTGATAGCGGAGCAGGGACATTCTCCAAGGAACCTTAGACATGAGTAATAGAACAAATGTAAACCCTAGTTACAACCTATATAAAGGGTGCTAAGAACCCTAGCAAGGTACACCGTTTCTAAGACTGAAACTACTTTATACACTTATTGTTTCCTTGCCCAAGTATTGACTTGAGCGTCGGAGTGCAAACGGTCGTCAAGGCGCCCTTTGTCTTTGTAGGTGAGAGATTCTTCAACCAAGGAAGTTCGATTCTCAGGCAGAGATAGGAGGGCCAGGGACAACCATTCGAGTCAACCGACGAGAACATTTGGCGCCCACCGTGAGGCTCGATAAAACAAGGTCTCAGTCACAATCGTGTTAAGAGTTTACCAACGATATGAGGACTACGAGGCAAGGATCTATTGCGTCCTCGGGTGTTGCGCCCTCTGGAGAGGACAACGTCACCATGCAACAACTCATGGAGACCATGCGCGCCCTCCAAGACACGGTAGCAGTGTCTAGGGTTGAGATTGTCGCATCACAGGCAGACAACGAAGAGCTGCGCAGAACCAATGTGGAACTGCGTAGGGATTTGCAACAGGCAGGGGAGCACGCGGTGGATGAGCGTGCCCTACCCATACCACCTAGGGCACGCCCCATGTCGTTCTCTCAGGCGATTATGGATACTGTGTTACCAACCACGTCTCTGGACCCGAAAGTCACCTTCAAAGGTGTAGAGGACCCAAAGGCTCACCTCACAGCGTTCCACACCCAGATGAGCTTACAGGAGGATCTGACGCTGTGTATTGCAAGTTGCTGATGAACACGTTGGCAGGCGCAACATTGGAGTGGTTCGTCAGTCTCCCTGATGGACACATCACTACCTACCAGTTTGCGACGCTGTTCAGAGAACAATACCTCATCAACAGGGCTCCCCCTCGAATCTCCTACGATGTCTTTGACATAAAGCAGTACCAGGGAGAGTCCTTGAAAAAGTTCTTGAACAGGTTTGGAGTCCATGTGGTGAAGTTAAAACCCACAGATGAGGCCATGACGGTGCACGCCTTCACCAAAGGAATGCTACCAAGGCCCTTCAATGAATCGCTGCTCAGATATTACCTGAAGACGTTCTGCGAGATCAGACGTCGGGTTATGACCCATATCGCCGCGGAAGATCGAGTCACAGAGAAACGTGGCTTCGTCGGTCCTGTCTGACCTCGAGCAGCAGGTTGACCTCAACCCATGAGGGTGCATGAGGCGACAACAAAGAAGAAAGGCTCGGGGAAGCAGCAACCTTACGAGAAGCCCCAGACTGAAGCACACACATGGGGAGAATGCCCCCCCAAGCACAATTTTTGCGTATAACTCAAGGAGTTGATCGTTATTCCCAACATCGTGACAAGACTGAAGGTGCCCCCAAAGACCAATAAGAAGTTGGTGCCCAACAAGAACGCTTGGTGCGAGTTCCACCAAGCATATGGGCACCCCATACGCAATTGCTTGTCACTGGTGCACCAGTTGGACGAGCTGGTGAAAAATGGTTTCTTGAAGGATTACCTCCTAGAGCCGCAGGAGGATCAGGCGGTAGCAGCCACAAGAATAGAACAGGGGCACGAGGTGCCCATTCAGGGTGAGATCAACGCCATCCCTGGAAGGTTCTCAGGAGGAGGATGCACCGCCTTCCAGCGAAAGAAGTACGCACGAGAGGTGATGGCAGTAGAGGTGCAGGAGGCAGATCATACTCCCGATGTCGACCTTGTCTTCACCAAGGCCGACTGCCAGGACGTTGTCCCACATGATAATGACCCAGTGGTGATTTCGGTGGTGACAGCAGGAAGGAGGGTGCATCGCGTCCTCGTGGACTAGGGAAGTTCAGCCGATGTGATGTTCTGGTCGACCTTCAACAAGTTATAGTTGTCTCCAGACCAGTTGAGGCCTTATACCGGTTGTTTGTATGGTTTCGTTGGAGACCAGGCGGAGGTGCGTGGACACATAGAGCTGAGGACGACCTTCACAGATGGCACAACTTCACACACTGAAAACATCAGGTACCTTGTTGTTAATGCTCCGTCAGCCTATAATATACTTTTGTTCAGACCTGCTTTGAACAGGATTGGAGTGGTGGCCTCTACAAGGCACATGAAGATGAAGTTGCCTTCCCTCGAGGTTATTGTGGTTGTCTTCAAAACTATTATTTATTATCATAATTACATTGGTTGTTTTGTGAAGTATTTCAATTAAATTCAGATGAACATGATATTTTCTCTGATATTTTTCAGAACTTATGTATTGTATATTTTGTATTTCTATAAAAGGTATACTTATATAAGGATTAACATATTGATGCATCTCAATTTATTTGTAGGAAATATCTTATGTTGATAAGATTGTTGTAATGGAAAAGGGACACATAAAGTGGATGGGAAAATTTCCAATTAATTCATATACAGAATTCTCTCCGTTGAATGAAATTAATTCAGCTGGTATTGACTACTGGAATCTAATTCGTCCTACCAAGTAATACCCTTCTTTCAATTCCAACATTGGATTATGACTTTTTCCGTGGAGATGGAAGTTCTAGTCTTTTTTGTACTGAAATGAAATGAAATTTAATCCTTGTTTTGTAGCTCAGAAGTTTATGTCTACAGAAGATGGTTTTTATTTTGTACTATACATTGATTTTAGTAACAACCAATGGTTGAAGGACTATGATCAAAATATTGAAGCTCTAGGTCTAGGGCATAGGGCATAATAAGTCCCAGACCGAAAGTGACCAAAACTGGTTTTTCGAAAACAAAACGTCCTGGCTTTTCTTCCCTATATCTTCTTTTTGTGATTTGTTTATGTACGTGTCTCCTTAACTGGGTGCAAACAACATATGAATGTACTTGTTTGATTATTTTTTGAGTACTTCAATGCAATATGGACATATAATAAAATTGTAGATAGTAAGGCCAAATTTCACAAATTTTTGTAGAGGATAGCCTTGGTTTGCACAAAATTTTTGAAATATTCTCCCGAAATAATTTTTTGTTGAAATTACACGTAGGAATCTCGACTGAATTTGGAACAAAACGCGATAAATTTCAGGTCAAACAGATGAGTATTCACCTAGTAAAAAAATCAAACAATTTCACACACAAACGAACCTTCCTTTCAGCCCTAACAATGATAAATAAAAAACTTATTGCAAATTTTGTTGAACAAATTTGGGACTCAAATCTCTCCCAAAACCCAATACACACAATGACAAATAATTCACATCATTATAATTTCAGACCAAAAAATATAAAAAATGAAAGATTAATTAATTTAAAATACATTTGAGGTAACTAAAAATATTTGTTATTATACTATTTAATTTATATTAATATTATATATATATTAAGTATATAATTTTATTCATATAAAAATATTAATATTAATGATAATTTTTATGATTATTATTATGAAAAGTTAATATATTTTAAAAAGTAATTGAGTATTTAAAATTTGGGTAAGAAAAAATTGTATATGTTTAAAATTTAACAATATTAAGATATATGAAATGAATATTAAATAATAATCAGTAGTATGAAAACCTAAATATTAAATAATAATTTTAACAATATTTAACATAAAAAATATGTAGTATAAAAAAAAATATTTATGACAACAAATATTTATAATTTTTAAATTTCAATCATTAAAATGAATTCGCATTAATAAAATATTCTTACAAAATAATTACATAAATATTTTTAATTTAAATCAGTATCTCAATTCAATAGTGTAATATAAAACATATATATAATTATTCTAAATTTTAATATTAAAATTGATAGTCATTAATAAAAAAAATCATAATTACATAATAAAATAATTATATTATTATTTCTATTTATAAAATTTAAATATTCAAATTCTCATTAATAAAATCAAATCTAAATTACTATAATATATCAATTGAATTCTATTATTTATATTTTTATATTTTTAGAACTTAATTATTTAAATGAATTTTATATTCTCATTAATAAATTAAAATTTATATTATTATAATATATAATTGAATTCTATTATTTATATTTTTAAAATTTAAATATTTAATTGAATTTTCTATTTTTATTAATAAATCAAAATCTAAATTATTATAATATATAAGTGATTTCTGAATAATATAATATAAATAAAATTACTAAAATAAGAACCTATAATTTCAAATAATGTATTTTATTAATTATGATAAATAAGATTTTTTTTAATATTTCTAAAAAAATACAAACAGAATATTAAATTAGAACAAAAACAAAAAAACACCTAAAAAATCAAAGGAAAAATTATAAAAACAAATATTAGAAAATATAGAAAAAAAAATGAACTTAATCGATTATGTTTTACCTTAAAAAAACAACATAATTAATTACTCACTGTTTTTAGGAGCCTAATTGACTATATCTTCCTTTAAAAAATAACCTAATCGATTATGTTGAATATTTGAATAGCATAATCAATTATGTTTATTTTAACACACACCACATAATCCATTATCCTCCTAAAAATAAAGGCTAATTGATTCTGATGTATGCTTAATAGATTATAAACTATTGTTTAGTACATAATCGATTAAGTCTTATATGTTTTTTCATGCATAATCAATTAGGTACTATGAAAAATCTTGAAATGGAATATCGTGTTGTTGTGCATGGCATGCGTATACAGTGGTGTTATTGATGCTCTTGTCTTGTGCATGGCATGGCACTGGAGTTGTTGCTGATGTAAATTCAGTTTCAAAAAAGTGAAACAAGGGTAGCATGGTATTTTATGGTGTCTGGTATGGCTTTCTCCTTAACATACTCTCTTTTCTCTTCATTGTAGAGAGAACCAGCTAAATCCTCCACTTTCTCTGCCTCTGTCGACACCGTCACTGTAACAGCATGCCTTTTTTTTTAAAAAGCCAGCAGAAACATTCTTCCCACCACAGTACCATTTTTCTTTGATTTTTCTTCTTTCACTCTCTCTCTCTCTCCATATTCTCTTCTTTCCCTCTCTCTTAATTTCTCTTCCAATCTTCATCTATTTTAGAATCTGATCATACCACGCTGTAGCTGAGGAGTTAAGGAATATTTTCAGATTTTCAAATAGAGTAAGTTCATTTTTACTCTAAATATCCTTTGTTCTCTATTTTTCCTTAGGATTTAGTCATCAATCTTGGTGGGGTCAGTTGAGAAGTTTAATCCTCTCAACTTATTCTATTATATACTGA
>Ga0123342_1010003_pt1 | contig 11044 bp, 4 predicted proteins | sample Turbeawhitnodule_FD_89960 | JGI IMG/M metagenome (GOLD analysis project Ga0123342, IMG submission 89960) | Root nodule microbial communities of legume samples collected from Mexico - Turtle bean Mexico white nodule | ecosystem: Host-associated > Plants > Roots > Nodule | place: Mexico: Nepantla... | reverse complement strand
TTTTTGAAAAAAGAGTTTCGGAAGTAATTTTTATCCACAACTTCTTTTTATTTAAGGTTATTTTCGTTATCTTTTAAGGGTATTTTTGTTATTTCCTATAGCAGATTGGGTGTATGTTATAATATTGATATGGTGCAGGGAGAATTTGCCAGAAGAATAAAGAGTAAAATATCTTTGTTGAAATTTTTGTAAGATTGTTGCATTTTGGACCCCATGTTTTTAAACATGTACCCCATATAGGTCGTGAAATGTCAAAATTACCCACAATTTAGATTTAAAAAACACTTGAAAAGGTTCATTTTTTTTTGTATTTTTCTTTGTTATTGTTGTTGTTGGTTTACTATGAAATGGTTGATTTGAGACTTTTTAGATTGTACAATCCATAACACATTTAAAGGTTTTTATACATTTTAGATTGTGCATTCCAAAATGTATTTCAGAAATACATATCAAAATACACAATAAAAAATTTGTTAATGCATTTCGGATTATGCATTCCAAAATATATTTATTTTTAATTTTTTTACTACTAACGGAATCATTTAACATTGGAAAAGATATTCCTAGGATCAGAGGTGGTGCATCTCAAGTTGAAGCTAGATCGTAGAAAAGATCGGGAACAAACTACCGCTGGGAAGGAGGGATATGAATCTCATATTATATGATAGGACGCTATATATGCCCAATTAATGTCATGCATGTCCAATTATATAGCGTTATCCATGTTGGAGTTATTTGAACTCTTTAGGATGGTCATCGTCCTAATAGGTCGTTTGAAACGATATCCATGTTTTTTTGGATACATCCCACTCGAGACATGCTCACATAAGAGTGTGTTCTATAACAATCTGGGTACGAGTAGACAGTTCTCGACCTTCCCCACCATTTTAAGGAGGTGCAATGGCTGTTATTGATGATTGCACTTTACATACCACCTTATTACTATTGTGGCACTAGTTTCACATTCATTAGTATGTGTAATCAGATACATGCACTGGTTCAGACTAGTGTCACACTCGTACATACTTCCTGAGGCAAATGAAGATCAACTGTCAGAAATGCCACATCGTCGACCGCATAGTTTGGAAGATGAGCATGCTTTCGGTGAGTAATTTATCTTGTTTTGTATTTATGTCGTCCTGGCCCGAGTCGACTTTAAGGAGAGGTCCATAATGGTATGCGATGCTTGATAGGTAACTTTGGGAGACACCCGAGAATGGGTAAGACGTCCCTCGATAACATTAGCTCGAACATAAGGTGATTGATCCTAATGCCTGCATTTTCATGACTCGTTGTAACCGTCTTACATCCTTAGCGAAATTTCCAAAAACTAATTAAATTTACTTGAAAATATGAGAAATCGTTTTGGGGTAGTTCTGTTTTATCTAGGAAATCTGGACCAATAAGTAAAGGGGGGACTAATGAAAAAAGGGATCAAATTTTTTAATTTTCATTTGTGACTAGTTCACTGATATCTTCAAATTCATTATACATTACACGATTACACACAAAAACACTCGAACCAGAACCATATCTATTGTTATTTTACCATGATTATTTGTTTTCATATTTTAAGTATATAATGTCTTTTTAATGAATGTATGGTATATTCAAGAGGATCGCCGACATCCTACAACGCATGATTAAATGTGGACATGTGTTATAATGTACTCCAGCATGGAACGAAATTGAGAGTGCATTATAGTTATCCCGTGACATCACACATGAGAAAATTGTTTACATTAGACGTCAATATGTTATACACGAAAGACGATAAAGACATAGTTCTTAGATAATTTTAATATATGTAGTTAGGTTTTACATTTTTAAACTAAAAAATTTCTTTTACAAAAACTTTCAAACATTAATATATGAGATATTCTTATTATTTATGACAAACGTGTTATGTGCTTGCTTGATGGGTATATTGTTACTATTAAAAAGATAAATTTTATATTAAATAATTTATTAAAAAATTCAAAAAAAAATACAAATTATATATTAAAAAAATGTATTGTGAAATATAGAAACCAAAATATAAAAAAACATATTCCACAGTATATTTTCCATAATAGTCTGTTATATTGTAAACATTCCAAAATATTAATTTCGAAAAAGGTAAAATTGAAATTATTGCAACTTCAAATATGTACCTTTATATAAAGGGACCGAAGCCCAATTTAGAGTTCACACCTTTAAAAGCTTTATAACCAACATTATTATGCATGAACACTTGAATCAAGTTAAACCTAAATAACACGTCTCCTATCTTTTGAAATACCATTAAATATGCAACAGAAAGGTTGACTCAAACTCTGGAGGAAACAAAACGAATTCCTGAAAATAAATAATAGATATTAAAAAATGTTTACATAAATTAGTAATCGTAAAAAATTTACCACAATGTCAGTCATAAAATTTATGAATTACCAGTATATTAAATAAACATTCGAAGTGCTTATTATTGTTTTTAGGTAGTTTGGTTGTTTTTGTGTCCTTTGAGACTCGTTTTTTTAAAAGGAAAACATGGTATTTGTATTTCATATTTTTATGTTTTTAAAGCTCTTGAAACAAATAGAACAGAACAGAAGGTCTTGTATTGTAGTACTTGTTAGATCATTACTGACTCACGTTCTGACACTCATAAAACTGATGTCTGGCTGTGTTTTCACGCCCAAATCCTACGTTGGATTTTGTCTGCCAAAAGCATTCATATACACACAGGTTTCTTTCCGAATACGTCACCACATTTCTATTTCAAACTAACTCCTCACACTTTTTTTTAATAGTTAGACTTAGAATATATGAGACTGCATATTTATTCTAACCCTTCAATTTTTTATTTCTTTATAAAATAGGATAATTTAAAAAATTGTTGAAATTTTAAAAAATATTGAAATAATGTTAAATGTAGAGAACATTGCATTTCATGTTGAATAATAGTAGCTTAAAAACCCACCACTAATTCAAAAGTAGAGCACCGAAAGTATTGAACAGTTAACTGTTCAGACTTCAGAGGCTGGGGAATAAGCTATATGACACATCTCTTTCATCTGTCTGTCAAATTAGCAAAAGATGCTCTATATATTTTCCCGCCACTTCATTGCCTTGCTTGGCAAACAAATATGAAATTTCATTAGTCTTTTCATCAAGAAGAAGATAATAATAGTACAGAAAATTTGACAGTTTTGGGGAACTAAACAAAAGGAGGAAAAGAACACAAGAAAAGAAAGGATCCAAGTGAATCAAATCCTGTTAACACAGTAATCAAGGGCATTGACAGTTCAATTAAGACTGATATTTTGGTGAAGCAAGTGCCTTGTGATTTTTGTTGCAGTTGGGGGTCTACTACATTAGGGGGCTATGGAGAAGTCCATGCCAAGAAGATGTGAAACTGTTCCAACTTGCAATTGCTCTTCCTGAATCAATTTCACCAATGTTTGTGTCTGCATTAAGCTGCCATGGCGAACCCCCCAAGAACTTCCTTTCACTTTGTTCACTGCCACCACACTGTTCTTGCCTCATCAACTCACTCATTGATTGAGTGGCTGCATTGCTCATCACTTGATTATAAGGGAGCATCATCTCTCCACTGATTCCAACTCCACCAGAATTGCCATTATCCACCTCCCCCATGTCCCCGTTTCCATACATGTAATACAAATTCTGAAGATGATTTTGTGTTTCAAGGAACCCAGTTCGAATTGCATCCAAAAATGAAGGATTTGCTGAGGAGGGGTTCATGCCTGAATTGCTAAGAATGTCAGAAAAGGAGCCTGTGGGGTTCCTCAAAGCAGAAATTTCATGGTCATTGTAACCCAATTGCCCACTTGATTGTTTTTGAAGCCTAGCTAATGCTAGAGCAAAGTCATTGGAGCCATAAGACAACTGAGGAAATGTAGTGAGTGGATTAAGATTGGGTGTGAAGGTCTGATCATGATCCCTCTTTAATGATGATGATGGTGATCTCTTCTTTCGGCATCCTCCTCCCACTGGAACATTCCTGAGTGTTCCTCCTTTGGTCCAATATCTCCTACAAGACTTACAGAAATATCTTGGCTGAGAAAGACTATAATTGTTGTAGTAGCAAAATTTTGTGCTGGTGGAGTCGCATCTTGGGCATTTCAGAGCTTGTTCTGGATTAGGCCTTGGTTTCTTCTCCCCTGACTGGCTAGATATTTCCTGCAACATAATATATAAACTGCTATAAGTATGGATCTATCATGAAATAGTTGCTGCATCACATAGACATATATAATCAGAAAAGGGGTGTTCAATTCAGTACTCACATTCAGCACATAAGAACATAAAAGATAAAAATAATAAATCTTCAATCAGATACACATAAAAAAGTCTGATATAAAAGTCTGGTACTGTGGATATAATTGAAAAAAGGGTAAGTATGAAAATCAATTGCTCATTGTTTAGGATGAATTTCCTTGCTCATACTTCTAAACTGCTCTTATAGAAGAAGAACTAAAAACCAACATCAACCAAAAGAAGGAGAATAAATAAAATTTGAAAATTTTAATCAAGCCATATACATGTGTTTGCATGATGCAGCCTAATTCCTACCTGGGGTTGTCCACTAGAAGGATCCATCTAGACAATGGGGATCACAGAAAGCACTCCTTGGTTGGAACCTGAAAAGGAGTGATTTTTTGTATATGGGCAGTTTCTATCTGCTTGTCTAAGGAGTACAGAAGAAAAGAAGAAGGAAAAGAGTGAGAGAGCAAATAAAGAAAGACAATTGAGGAGAAGTTGTCATGCAAAGTGAGGGATGGTAATAGAAACCGAAGGACTTGTCTCTATATATAAAGCAAACAATCCCAATATAGAGAGAGAGGAAGAGAATAATGATTGTTTTTGCCGAACAATGTGGTGGATGAATGAGGTTAGCTTGCACGCAGAGAGAAGGTAATTGTACCCAAATCTGTTGTGCAACGGTTTCATACCATTGCTAACCTCAGTCTTTGTCTTGTCCCTATAGTGGGTCAGTGGACCCAACCTTTAAGGGGCCCCACCATGCATCCACCACCAGCAATATACAAATTAACATGAGTATGTAGTGGTCCAAATCATTCAATAATTTTTGCATGCAGAGGCGATTTTCTCAGCCCCCAAATCCTAAACCTCTTGCACTAAACATCTGGTGAATAAAAAAAAGTATCATAATCAGACACGAAGAAAAACAGAGATTTGGTCTAAGAAAGGGGCGAGAATGTAGATGTTTTTGCAGGGTGTGAGGAGGTGGGAGCCACACAAGAAGCAATTAGACAATAATTATTCTTGACGTTGTTTGTTGAATGTCTGATTGATGTGGACTGGTAATGATGGTTGGAGACAGTGATGACTGTGAAAGAGGATCTTCACACTCGTCGTCTTCATAATCTTTCATTTTTTTGTGTGTATTCATGATACTCAATCATTCACTTGTTCACACACCAAGCTAATATTTTGATCACCCCCTTTTGCTTCTTTTATCGTTTTAATTTGCTACATGGAACACGTTGTGTACTCATAATACCTATACTCATCATCAGCACTCTCTCTCAATTCATCAATCAACTTTGCTTTTCTGGGTTTGTTGGGTCTTTTTGTCCTTCAATTTGGGCGTTGGTGGTCCCTTCTGTATCCTGAATCTGATCATCATGAATTATAACTGACGTGTCTTAACTCCCACACTTATTCAATGGAACTCACTTGTTTCCATTGCCACTCAAGAGACATAATTTCCATTGCAGTCAGTTCACACCCAAACCAATGTTTTTCTTTTTATAAAGATGCTTAGTTTTTTATTTTTATTTTTATCTACATCGACTAGAGATTAGAGCCGATTTTATGGGGTTGGGTTGGGTTTAAAGTTCACTTCGTAATATGGTATCAGAGCTATTTTGAGTCTATCCTAACGAGTATTTGTTGGGCTTATCAGGTCATCCGCTATTAAGCCGTTATCGGACCACCCATCATATGTTGTTATTCCACGCACGAGCTGTCACTCTCGACGTGAGGGGTGTGTTGGAAATCCCACATCGACTAGAGATTAAAGCTGGTTTTATGAGATCGAGTTAGGCTTAAAGTCCACTTCGTAATAATTTTATTTATGTTCCATACTGTCTTCTACACTCGGATCCGTAAAACTATCGGATCTTAAATTTAAATTTTAAAATAGACAATACATCAATTGATTGAAGAAAACAATATTATCGGAGAATGAAAAGAGATTTCAAAAATAAATCTTCTTTCTCTTAAACCTCAACTAGAAAAAATTTGTTTTTTTTTAACTTTAACTCAAAATTTGTTAGATCGATACATTCAATAATTTCATATTGTTTAAGAATAAGATTAATGACATCTTTTCTCTATAATTAGTGAGACGTATTTTAAAGATAAAACGTGACAAAATTTTAAGTTTCAAAACCAATAATATCTTAAATATAATATTTTAATCTAACTATCTAGGTTGAAACAATATCCATATCCACTATTGAATATTCATATATGATGGCAAGAAGAAACACTTTACGTGATTATAATGGCAACTTGCAAGTTAAGTTTGAGCCATAGAAAATAGCTGTTGCCACATTCATTCCTTAAAAGGTACTAAGTAATCAGAGAATGATAATTTCAACCCACTGAAAATTTATAGGCAGAAAAGATTACACTCACTGGAGCATACTTCAAAACTACTTCAGAGACCCTCTTTTATATAAATTTGTGAAACAACAGATTCATGATTTTGGGAAGCTATGGAATGTGTTGTGATTCTTGTTATTTTGGGTTGCATGATGAAATGATTAGTTTCATTATCTTGTTAATTTTTTATTGATCTGCAAATAATTAAATCTTTCATCAGATGCATGATGCTTAATTTGTCGCTTAGCTGGTAGAAAAAGCACTCTCTCCTTTTTCCACAGGAAATCCATTCATATCTTGGACTCGTTTTTTTTTATATCAAAATCAAGAGGAAAGTTAACATCTGTTCATTAATTTTACAATTCTTTAAACCTCATTAATTTAAATAATTCATATAACGGACACTTTTTTGTCCTGGTTACAAAGAAGATATGAACATGCAATCCACCCAAACTGCATATTCACTGACAGAATAAATTATGGCTATTATATCCAAATCCCCAAAAATGGATTAACTATATAAAATGTGGAATAAATATGCATGGCATGTGACAGAGGCTCAGAATTTAATTAACTAAAATAACATCAAGGAGATTTTAGGTTTTACTCTCGGAAGCAGAAAAAAAATGAACCTATATTAATTTTCAATAGGCAATATATTTTAATTTTTTACTGTTCTTAAATTGAGTTATATATGCCTTCCCAGATATTTTCGGGACAGAAATCTTAGAATAGATGACATAAAAACCAAATAAGGTAGAACTTAATTTTTTAAGTATTTTTCTAATGAATTTTATTAATTTCTAATTTTATATTTTTCTTTAGACAATAATTATTAGATTTTATTTAAAATGAAGTCTGACAATAATTATGTAATTTAACATCAGAAAGACATTAAAATGGACAATCACAAGAAAAATTACAAAAATGAAACGTCAAGTAAGTAGAGTGTGACTTCATAAGAAAAATTATCTCCTAAGGTAACGACTTTACTTTATGAACAAGAGAAGTCGTCTTTCATCTTACAAGAAAATCATTAATTTTAAAAATAAAAAATAATAATGGTTATATTGATCAAAATTAAATATTATTTTAGATATTAAAAAAACTAATGGAATATAAATTAATTTAGATATAAGTAATTTTTTTAATTTATAAAATAATATCTAATTTAAATGATATAATAATTAATTATTTTATTTTTAAAATTAATTTATATTTAATACTTTTTTAGTAGTGATGACATCAATATGTGGAGAACGAATTATGTTGAAAAAATTGAAGTGGTGCTTATTGACGAGGAGTGTCTCATTTTTTCTACAATTCTGTTTATCAGTAAAAAATAAAATAAAATAAAAATTTAGGGTCACTACAAGAAAACATGAAATAGAAACTAATTTTAAAAATAAAAAATAATTAGTTGTTATAGTGATTAAATTAGAAATCATTTTAGAGACTAAAAAAAAATTGGTTTCTAAATTAGTTTCTATTATTGTTAAATGGTTTCTAAATTGGTATCTAATTATTTAGATTCTAAATTTAGTAACAAAAATCTTAGTTGCTAATTAGATATCAATTTAAAAATCATTTAATAATAATAGAAACTAAAAAAAAAATTAGTCTCTAAAATAGTTTATACTTTAGTACTATAGCAACTAATTATTTTTTTCCCTAAAATTGATTTCTATTTCATGATTTTGTTTTAAGGAGTGTCTCAACCCTTATATAAGAACCAACACTCATAAAAAAAACAAAAAATTCAAAAAACCAATAAAGAAATTGATTTGTCATGGTTGTTGCATGATTATACAGTAAAATAAAATAAAAAAGTGCCTAAATCCGTATTGGTAGAAGCCCAGTAATTTTTTCTACAATAATAACGTATTTCTGGTGTCAAATTATACCATTTTTGTAAAAAAAATAAAAAAAAAGCCTAGTTGAAATTAAAGATTAATAACTAATATATTTTTTTAAAGGCTAAATTCACAATTTACTTAAAAGAAAAAGGGATGTTACTGCGATGTAATGTTTTTATTATCATTTGAATATGATTGGAATAATTTAGCAAATGCTTTTGGACGTGGCATTCATGGAAAAAATATCCATTGGATACTGTGAAAATTTAGTGTTGTAGCTTTGTTGCTTGTTTTAATAGGCTGATATTTGTTTGTATTGTGCATGGAGGAGGATAATGTTGAAGATAAGCAAAGATTGATGCAACATAAAAAATGGTGGGTCAGATATGTTGGTTGACCAGTCAAATTTATTTGAGTCCAGGAAACACAAATGCAGAAAGCAAAAGTTAGTGATGAAAATTGTGCCCAACATCTCTCATGCCACACCAGTACACACTGTAAATAAATATCCTTTATATTGCCATTTCCACACTTCCAAGAACTCGATATATATGCACTTTCTACTTTCTCGTGTTGGAATTAATTCGCATCAGATTAAATTCTTTGAAAGAAAACTTTTCACTATAGTAACTTTACTCAGGTAAAATAAAATAAACTGTGAGAAATTATATGGAAACTGATACAGTTTGGTGCGTGGAAATGAAGCTGTTTATTGTTCAAAAGTTAAAGTATAAGATTTTAATCTGGTGGGGTGAATTTTTTTTACCATGCACACATCATTGAGAAAACGATCATGAACAAGGATTCAATAATTAAAGGCTCGGGTGAGTCTTTCAAGGAAGCTAAATGAAAACAATTCACAATTAAATTTCTAATAGTGTTGTTTGCTCTCCTATTTTCTAACTCTGATTTTGGTTTTCAGTACCTTCCATAAATAGAAACAAGAGAAAGGTTCAATGTTTTTTTTCTTTTTTAACAAAAGAAAAAGTATATATGTTAAAAAAATGTACAAGAGTAGTTAAAGTTACGTATCATGTATACCAATTAAACTTTTGAAGAAATAAATCAACACGAATAAGCCTGTTAAAACGAAAACACAAAGAGTGTAGCATTTAAAATAATACATTTTACTTATGACAACATACAGAAATGAATTTAGGAAGTAAATGACATAATATTCTTCATAAAATTAGTTTTTAGTTGATCTTCGATGAAAGGGAAATATCCACTTGAAAAAGACTCTATGATGTTTAAGTCCGTAGGAATATAAGAAGAGTAAATTTGTAACAGTATGATAGTTTAAGAGTATGAGATAAGATAAATCGTACTTCCTCGAGAGGAGTGAGTATTTATAGATTCATCGGATGGTATCTTCTAAGTTAATTGATACGAGTTCCTTCGATTGGTCATGTAACTGTTATTTAATATTTCGTAAATAATCGCGTATCATTTAAGATTCATTGATTGTGTTGTTTTACTTATGATAATCATTAACAACCAACGATTCGGTTACGAAATCAGGCAGTCTTCCCAAACTATTATTCATTCTCGACCTAGAAAAGAAAAGATATAGTATATAATCATATAAATTTACATCACTAATGATATGCATAAATAATGTGAGTTCCAATGAGAGATTCAACCATAATATTTATGCATTTGACTAGATTTTAACATATATTTCAGAAAAAAAAAATATGTATAATGTTAATAATGTTGATTGATGCAAAATTTTAATAATTTGATTTATTGATGTACTTTAGTTTTATTAGAGCTTGGATGTAAAAGTTATATATATATATATATATAGTTAAATATGTCATCCATTTAACATAATTATTTTTTGGTTTTGATTTTTTCTTGTTTTCTAGTCTTCTTTTGTTCTATTGTTAAAGCAAATCTTAAAATAATCAGTTTTAATATTTTTAATAATTATAAAGTAATAACAATATTTATAATACAAAATATAAAACTATTATATATATATATATATATATATATATATATATATATATATATGTTACGTAATAGGTTTGATGGAGTTTATCGAATTTGAAATTTTATAAATATTTATTTAATCCAATAATTTAACTTGATATAAAATGTAATTAAGTTAGTTTGCATGGAGTGAGTTCACGATTTGATGTTTAAATAATTTGGTATGAATAGAAGTGATGGATTGACCATAGAAGTTGAGTTGGCTCTTTCTAACTCTCAGTTTCAATGGAAACATAAACTGAAAAATAATAAAAATATTTCTTAAAAAACAATCATGATAAACATCTAATCATTTAATACAACGTAGTATTATGATTATGGGTAAGAAAGGGCAAAGAATGTTTGGTGAATGATGATAATTGGCACGTGAACAAAATGATGGAGACACGAATGAAGAGAATACACATGATGTTTCCGGAATTAGGTGATGAAAATTATGAGTGATACTAATATATATATATATATATATATATATATATATATATATATATATATATATATATATATATATATATATATATATATATATATATATATATATATATATATATATA
>Ga0123342_1010002_pt1 | contig 11044 bp, 8 predicted proteins | sample Turbeawhitnodule_FD_89960 | JGI IMG/M metagenome (GOLD analysis project Ga0123342, IMG submission 89960) | Root nodule microbial communities of legume samples collected from Mexico - Turtle bean Mexico white nodule | ecosystem: Host-associated > Plants > Roots > Nodule | place: Mexico: Nepantla... | reverse complement strand
TTTGACAACAAAGTCAAGTTTTTCAAATCATTTTCAAAATCCACTAAGTGTAAAACAACCGGTTGAATCGACATTTCAACAAGTTGAATTTTCACACTCTTTAGAAAACATATCTTTTTCAAAAGGATTAAGATTCAATTAACCTTGGATCATCGTAAAGAGTGGATTAACATATTCAAATACTTTTAGACACACACACAACCAGCAACAAGGTCTTCAAGCATTCCTCTTGGATTTGGAGACATCAAAGCACCTTGGTCAACTATCTCCCCTTATTTGATGAAGACAAATCCCTAGTTTGCTTCTGTTGTAGAGTTTGAATTTGATAGGTCCTACAAAATAGAATTTGTGCATATACAAAGCATACATAGCAGCAGGATAACCCTGTTTTAAAAAGGCACACAAGAACCAGTTTTCTGCATAAGCCTTTAAGCAAAAAAACCAATAAAACAGTGTGTAAACTAGTGATGAATTAGGGTGCAGATCAGAGTTATATCAAAGATATTGCATAACATAATAAGGCACCACAAAGTGTAGCAACAAAGTACAACACCAGAAAATTTGATAGGTCCTGCAAAACAGAATTTATGCATATACAAAGCATACATAACAACAGGATAACCTTGGTTTAAAAAGGCACACAAGAACCAGTTTTCTACATAAGTCTTTAAACAGAAAAATCAGTAAAACAGTGTGTAAACCAGTGATGAATTAAGGTGTAGATCAGAGTTATATTAGAGATATAGCAGCAGTTATAACATAATAAGGCACCATAGAGTGTAGTAACAAAGTACAACACTAGAAACCACACCAATTCTCCCCCTATTTATCTTCACAAATAGAATAAAAGAAGGGATAAAAACATAATTAATAAAAATTGTTCAGCAAGCTTAAGTAGAATAAACATTAAATATGAAACCCTTCAATCCTCCTTGCCATATTAAAGCTCAAATAGCTGATTATGGACAACCTCAATCCTTTGATCATATGCCAAGCTATCCATGTGATTTATCATCAACCTCTCAAAGGGTGTCATGGAAGTGATACGATCATCCATAATTCCAGTGCTTGGACCAGCACCATAGGCTTCACCAGGAGCCTCATTGCCTTAATCTCCCTGTACAGTTTGGTGTTCATCAACTCCATCATCTCCAGCATTAGCAACAACATGATCATATTTATCATCTTTAGCTTGGTTTTCACTAGAAGAACCCCCTTGTTCTCCATCTTTGCTTGCCCATTTGCCTCCAACTTTAGTGAATCACATCTTGCTAAGTGATCCATTATTAACTTCATGTGATGGCTTCACCACATCACATAGCTCTTCTTCAAGATCAATTTCAAAGTAATTCAGAAACTTTGAAATAAGAATAGCATAGGAATAGTGGTAGTCACTTAACCTCATTGATTTTTGCATGTGTTCTTTGAAGATGTGAATCCGATTGACTTTGATTTTCTTCATGATGCAATATATAAGAACAAGATCCTCTTCAGTAAGAACGGAATGATTGCTCCCTCTTGGAGTCAGCATCCAAGACACTATGAATGCAATGATTCTTTCATTCAGCTTCAAGCCTTCCATAGAAAAACCCTTCACTTTGGATTGAGGATTTTTTAGGCAGCTTCTATAGTACTGCATTTTGTTGAATTCTTCTACTACACCAATCTTTCCTTTATTAGTTATCAGCCCAACATACTTCAACCCTATTGCAACAGTCCACACACCTGAAGTAATCTTCATATCAACTCCTTTCACAAGTGAGCTCAAGTTCTCAACATCAATGTGAAGATTTGTGTAGAAAACCTTCACAAGATCAAGATATATGTTTCCTGACATTTCCATAAACGTTTTCAGCTTTTGTTCCTTCAAGACATTCTTCACTTCATTAAGGTTATGTCCTTTCAGTCAGTTGAAAGTGATCAGGTTTGTATTGTTGATGGATTTTTTGCTTGATTCATGTAGGAACTTTTCGATCTTCTCATCATCCCCTGAAAACTAGTTCTCAAGGTGCCCACCCTTTTTTACAACACGTGTTTTCATTCTTTTTTATGAGGGAGGTGTTGAGTCCATGAGGCAGATATGAATTTTTGAGAAAGTGTAGAGAAACCAACAAATTCAAGGAAGTAACAAAAGAAAAACAATGGATTGATCCTGTGAAAAAAATCAGCTGAACCAGCACATGCATTTAAGTAGAAAAAACAATCAAGATACATTGGCATTTAGTGGGTTATTTTTCAATAGAAAAAGAATTTGTTACAGTGGGAATATGCCATATGTCAACCACAACCAGATTTATCAATGACAACATCAGTTCAGATTTGACCACCATAAAAAACACTTAAATTTCTAAGAAATCATAAAATATATTCCTTTATGATCAGAATATATTCCATTAAGATCATATTCAAAGGCGCAATTAATGTATATTTGACCCATAACAAATTTTGAAGGAAAAGAAACAGTTGTACTCATGCATAGAAATCCAAAAACAGCTTTAATTCAGGGTTGTCAGAGGTAAAACAATCGATTGTTTCATAAAAAAATCGATTGTTTTACTGAGATAACAATTAAGAGTTCACAAATCAAGGATTTTTCACAGTGATGAGAAATGCATAATGCAAATTACACAAACCTTTGCACAAAGATATTCCACAACACATTAGAGACATTTGAGATTTCATCTAATCAATATGAGGCACATACACAAATTGAGAAATGAAAATACAAATAGTTCTTAACTTTTGAAGATTTTCCTTTTAATCAACCACTATACATGAACTAAGGATGTCACTTGACTTTCAAGAAATCATGTTGTGTGGAATTGAGAACTGAACTTATAAGATTTTACTTCAGATCTTTTCCCTAGAGACTTCATTCTTCACACCAATATGATTTTTGGCTTTCAAAGGTACCTACAAGAAAGATTTAAGAGACAGGATTTGGTCCCCTAGTAAATTTGGGTCCATGGACATTAACTGGATCATTAGGAACCTTAGAATTCTTAGGAATCCACTTTAGAACACCCTTGGGAACAGAAATTTTCCTAACTCTGCAGAATCTAACAAAATGACCCTTCTTCATGTAATAAAAACACGAAACAATTAGTTGTTTCGACAAGACAATCGGTTGTTTCGACAAGACAATCGGTTGTTTCGACAAAATAATCGGTTGTTTTTTCAAAGAAACTTGAAAATGCCTTTGAAACTGGTCTTTTCTTGTTGTGTGGATTAAAATCCAATCCAGCTTTGCCAAAAACACATTTTTGAGATGCAAGAACAATTTCAAAGTTTGATTGACCTTTGGAAAACTTATCCACAATTTGCAAGAAGAGTTTTTGTAAATCATTTCCAGATTTTCAAAATCAGTTTTCGAATTGTTTAGCTCTTCTTCCAATGTTTTGACTCTGTTTTCCAGTCAATTATTCAAGCCTTTCAGCTGGTTATTCAAAACGGCCAACCTATTAGCTTCTTCATGAGTCTCTTTAAAAGCATCAAGAAGTTGGCTGTAAATTTCAAAGTTTATGGAGGTGTTGGAACTTACACTGCTTGTTTCTGATTCTCCCTTTGCCATAAAGCATTGATTTGCCTCTTCATCTGCATTTGTTGATGAGTTAGAGGAAGATACATCATTATCCTGCCAAGCAATGTAGGCTCTTTTAGCTTTTCCTTTATTCTCAATTTCTTGCTTGCTCCTCTCTCCTTGCTTTCATTGTTGGGACAATCAGCTTTGATATGGACATGTGTACCACATCCAAAATAGGTATAATTTGTAGAATTAAAATCATTGAGTTTCTTATTGTTATACCAATTTGAAGATTGGTTCTTGTCCCTGTTTTTCTTTTTCAAGAACTTGTTGAATTTTATGGTTAGCAAGTTGAGAGTTTCACCATCACTGCCCTCACTCGATTATTGACCATCTCTATGAGCAACAACTTTCAAAGCAATTCTCCTCACATGCTTCTCTTCATGTTCTTAGTCATTCAGCCGGTTCATTTCAAGTTCATGTTCCCTTAGCTTACCAAATAAGGAGGTTGTGGTCAAGGTTGTCAAATCCTTGGATTCAAAGATTGTAGTGCCTTTAAGTTGCTAAGATTATTGAACTTGAAGCTTTGAAGTCTCCAAATCCATGAAGATTGCTTGGAGAAAAGGTTGCTGCTTATGGGCATGGGTTCTGGGTAGATTAGAATTTGTCAATCCACTCTTAGCTTAATCCAAAACTGAATCAATCAAGTTCTTTCAAAATAAAAGTGTTATTCAAAGTAGTGAAAAACAACCTGTTGATTTGTCATTTTAATCGGCTGTTTTACACTTGGTGGTTTTGGAAAGAATTTGAAAAAGCTGAAATTGGCTATAGTCAAGGTCAATTCAATCGGTTTAATCGAGCTTTCAATCGATTGTATTTTAAAAATCTTAACAGAATTGGTTAAGTCTGTTAAATCTGTTTTTCATTATTCAAATATGTTTTGGCCCCTGATTGAAAGTCTAAAATGGCTATTTTTAAGGATATATAACTGGTGTTTACATATCTAAAAAAGAAGAGATATCAGATTACCAAAAGATTAAAAGTTTTCCAAGATTGCAAGAATGCTTTAGTTTTTTCTTTTGGTTAAGAGTGGAATAGGATTTTTTGTAATCCTTATGTATCAGGTGTGATCTTTCTTGTTCTTACTTGTATTTCATTTCATATTTGTTAAACTTGAAAGGTATTGGTGTCTACACTCAAAGGGTGTTCTGACTTGTAGTGTTTGTTTCAAAGAGGGTGAGTGTTCTTGAAGGGTTCAAGATCACCTTTTTTATGTTTGTGTTGTGTAATCTGTGGTTGATTACCTAGTGCAATACCCAGGGGTTTCTAGGGACTGGATGTAGTTCAGATTAAGAGTGAATCAGTATAAACATTGTGTGTGAATCTCTCTATCCCTCACTGTTTTAAAACTGTTTAATCTGTGTTTTTGTAAAATGTTGATAAAAATAATAAGTTGATTTGCATAAACAATCAATTGATTTTCTGGAATCAATTTAAAACAGTTTTTTTTCTTGGCGGATCTCATTGCTTCTTCTGTGATTCTGCATTAATCTTCCTTCTTGTCCAGTATTTTCGAAAATCTTTCCTTAAACAATTCACCCCCTGTTTAAATCCTTTAATTCTAACAAAGATTTGTCCAAGCATTTGAGGATCTTGATGTTAAGTTCCTCCCTTTCGAAGATCTTGCCAAGGTTGATGAGGTGGTTCACAATGTGGGTGAATCTCTTTTGCACATCAACAACGGTTTCCCCTTTCAACATCCTGAACATCTTATATTCCTAAATCAGAGCATGCTTCCTTGCTTTCTTCACATCAGTGGTTCCTTCATGGGTAACCTCAAGAATGTCCCACATCTCTTTTGCTAAAGCACATTGTGAGACCCTGAAAAACTCATCAGAATTTAGAGGAGATGAGATGATGTTTTTAGCAATACAATCAAATTGAGCTCTTTTGCTTTCCATCTCAGTCCATTGGGACTAAGGTTTCTCAATGAAAACATCATCTTTTTCAAATTTTGGAAGAAAGGGGACATCTACAATAGCATCCCAGATTCCTCTATCAATTGACTCTAGAAAGATTTCATTCAGACCTTCCAAAACTGATAATTCAAACCACAAAACACAGGTGGTTTGTTTATTAAAGCACCCTCCCCAAAGGGTAGTTTTTCAGCCATTAAAAAAAGGTTTTAGTATCGAAAACTTGAATGACTTTCAAGAACTCAGCTTCTGATGCCAATTGTTAGAATTATAGGCCTTAAACAAGAGGGGGTGAATTGTTTATGAAAGATTTTTGCAAGTATTGAAGGTAGAGTGAAAGAAAATAAGGAATCAATCAATTAGAAAACTGTTCAGCCAATTAGAAAACTGTTTTTTGTTTGATTCCATAAAATCAACCAATTGTTTTTGCGAAACAACTGGTTGTTTATACCAGCAGTTTATAAAATCAAAGCTAAAGCAGTTTAAAGAGTGTAAGGATAAAGAGATTCACACATGATGTTTATACTAGTTCACTCTTAACCAAGAGCTACATCCAGTCCTCAACTAACCACTAAGAATTCACTAAGTAATAAAACCTTGATTACAAACAACACACCAAACTGATGATCTTGAACCCTTCAAGAACACACACCACCTTTGGCAACAACACACAATTTTCAAAACAACCCTCTGAAACTGCAGAACACCAAGACACACACAAGAAAGGAATAGAATACACCTGGATACAATCAAATATTAAAGTGCAGAGAATCATACTCCGCACTTGAGAATGATCCAAAATCTCTTTTAAATCTTGAAAAAAAAAATTGATTAAGGGTTTAAGGTTTAAGATATCTTTAGAAAACATATCTTTTTCAAAAGGATTGAGATTCAATTAACCCTGGATCATCATAAACAGTGGATTAACAAACTCAAATACTTCTAGACACACACACAACCAACAACAAGGTCTTCAAGCATTCCTCTTGGATTTGGAGACATCAAAACACCTTGTTCAACATATGTAACCTTGGGCAGAGCGTGCTTCATTTACAGATTCATTTTTGCAACTCTCTCTTCTTCCTTACACCCTCGCTCTCTCTTTCTTTCTTTCTTCTTTGCTTCTCCCTTTCTCCATTACTCTCACACTCACTTGTTCATCATATTTGCTCCATCACATTTTCTTCACTCCTTCATTTTGTCACTGCTTGACTGTTTCCAAAGCTTCTCCACTGCTGTAGGGTTGCGTCCTTGATCGCGTTTTGTTCCTCTCTGCCTTTCTCCTCCGTGCCTTGAAAGCCATTGCCCACCAAGTTTTCATTGTCCCTCTCGTTCCTCCCAAGCCATTGCCCACCAATATGTACCACCAGGTTAGTAATGCTTTTTTATAATTGTTATATATTAATTTTTTTTGCAGTTATTATTTTTCATGAGTATGTTAAATTATATATATATATATATATTGTAGTTATAATTAATTTATATTGGATTTGATGTAGAGTTATTATTTTTTAGGAAGTTATTGTATGTTAAGTTATAAGTATAATTTATTTTCATTAAAATGTTCAAATTGGAATTGTTAAGTTAGAATTGGTAGGTTAGAATTAATAATTAGTTATATTATTAGTTATATTTGTAAAGTTAAAATTGTAAATTATAATTGATTATTTTATATTGGATTTGATGTATTTTAATAAATTGTGTGGTACATATTGGTATTGAGTTTGGGGTTGTTCGACCCCCAACAAATATTGTTCTATTTTGGAAAATTCATGTTTTAAGCGTTATGATGTCCAAATTTTATTAGATTTAAGTTCATTGAGAGATCCTTAGTTTCCCTTTTGAGATTTAATATATTTATTTTTCTACTACTCCTCAAATTGTATTTTTTACAACATTTTATAAAAACAGAGGAGGTTGTACTTACAGTAATTGTATTTAATCTTGAATTGTCCGTTTGGACAGTTTGAGAAGAAAATTCTTTTTTTATTAGTTCAATAATACATATCGTTTAATCTACGCTTCATATATTTTACGTAATTTTGGTTCATAGCATTTTGAGTCTTGATCTTCAGGTGCATATTTGATTGTGGAGATTTCGTGTTATCAGTTTCATTTCGTGCCACCTGAAAACCAATGCATTATGCTGCTGAATTTTCATGAAGTATAAGGGATGATGATTAAAATGTATGTACTATTATATTATAATAAACGTGAATCTTCGTGAATGGGATAAGTTCACACCTTTAATAGAAAAACGTGAGATTCTACATGCATTAGTAAACACCTCAATGACCTACATACATATGGATCGATGTTGGATTAATTCAGCCGCATAAATGATGAGAATGAAACAGGAGTATAAGAATTTGTAGAATTTGTGCAACGTAATGCCAACAATAGTGGTGATGGAGTAAAATTTAGGTGTTTGTGTGTTAAGTGTTTAAACTAGAGAAAATTAGATGTTAACAAAATCAAGGAGCACCTTCTATGAGATGGGTTTCTACAATCTTATACAACTTGGACATGACATGGTGAATATTACATTTATGAAGTGTGTTTCTATACCAAGAATATGTTCAATCCATCATGGATTATACAGTGGATGATGATGAATTGGCGAACATGATTCGAGATGTTGGAGCTGAGTCTTTTGCAGAAGCACATGGACACAAAAGTATATCAATCGACACAAAGACTCCATTGTATCTTGGATCAACTAACTTCACACGATTGTCGACGATGCTACGATTGATGAATTTGAAGGCAATAAATGGATTGACAGATAAAATCTTCTCGAATTGCTTTTGTTGTTGAAGGAAATGTTTCGAGAGGGAAATAATCTACCTAATTGTAATTATAAGGCCAAAACGATTCTTTTTTCGATGGGTGGTGAATGAGCACTCTTTTCCCACGCCTCAACATTGTCTCTTAGGACTACTTCTTGATATTTTAGACTCTTCTTTTTTTCATTTTCACTTTTTATTTTCATTTGTACTTGATCATCTTTTAACTATGAGGGTGTAAGAGAAAATAGTACAAAAATTTTATTCCAATAAGTGAAAGTTACATAGTTATTTAGGCCATTGTGTGTAGTTTTCTTATCAAATTTCCAAGGCTTTCCCAATAAACTAGTAGACACATGCTTTACTGCTAAGTTTCAAGTTGAATAAGATCGACACATGATCAATTTGGTGTAGCTCTTTTTGAGGATTGAGAAAATACTAACCTTTAGAGAACCTGTGAATAATTCAATGGTGGAAGAACTTGGGGATCAACCACTTTTTATTTGTTGTTTTAATCATTTATTTTATGTTTAATGTTAAATAATTTCAAAATCCTCCATTTTTATCTTTGTTGTTATTGTTAAATTTTCTTGCTTGCGGATAGATTTTGAATACTGATTTACTGATTTCACTACTAGATTCGTTTTTAATTTCTATATTTGTTTCCAACATAATATTATTTTATCTATCTGTTTTTTTTAAGTATTAAGTGTAACATTTGCATTAATGTCCATTTGAGGCGTCTAATAGGTGTTGATGTCCATTACATATCTCTCATGTTTTCAATTCTAAAATGGAATGAAAGTTAGCTGAACAAATTTACAATTATGAGATACATTATGAGTCATATTTGTAATAACCTTCACAGTTTTATGAACAATTTTTGCAGCAATGTGAGCCCTACTTTCAGCAGCCTCAGCATTATAATCCATATTGTCAACAGTCTTATGAGCAACCTCAACAACAAACATATTATCAATAATACTATTATGTTGAATATGAGCAAATTCATCCAACCTTTCAACAATTTGTATAGCCTAACATTACTCCTCTTACTTTTAAAAAACCAACTTTAGAGGAGATGTTAAGGCAAATGAACGAGAGAAGCATAAAATTTGATCAAAAAATGGGAGGCTAACAATATTTCAATTGAAAAAGAGATTGATCAAATAACTTATCACATGAATGAGACTATTAAAGATGAGATTGTTGCACCATTGACAACTGTTGTTAAACCTCCACTAATGGAGGAGAAATCATTGCTTAATCAAGAGGAATTAAATGATGTGACACATGACGATCATTCAATGCATTATATAAACAGTAAGGATGAAAATTTGATTTAGTTTCTAGGAGATTTTAACTTTTCCAATCCAATTGAATGTATAGAGGTTGAGATAGAGGAGTTCCTATAATGCACTAAACCTTGTGATGCAGATCAAGATACATAAGTTATTGATGTTGTTATACATGCAGAATCTACTGAAAAAGATTAGGCACTTCTAGCAGATAACTCTAACGAGAGTTTGAAGGTAATACAAAAGGAGGAAGAGCAGACGCTACCCATCTTTCAAGTAGCCACTGTTAGTGGAGAAGAAAATGATATTATTATTCCATTATTTTTTCATATCACTCATTCCATACCTTTTATCAGTTAGAACCTTTGAAGACACCCTCTACCAACCTCCACAACTATTAACTTACATTTCATTCCATCTCCCACCCCAACTAGATTGTCTACCCTAGCTATCAGATAGTCTATGTTGAATAATTTTTTGTCTTTCATATATGCTCTGCATAGTACCATCACCTGTCCATAGAAGCAGTTGTACCATTTCACATGCCCTTCAGACTCACCTCAATTCCATCCACTATTTCAAGGCTTTTTTGTCATAGTAGGTTTGCTTCATAGTTTACCAAGGTACTGCATGTGTTGGCCAGACCATCCAACAGTTATCATATCTATGCCACACTATACGAAGGCCCTTGGCTTCCATTGCAAATGATATGGTTGAAGAGATTAGTTTCCATTCTTCCTTTCCCTCAAGCTTAGTGAGGGAATCTCTCTTTCTCACTCTTTTATTACTTATATTGTCATTTTAGTTTCCTGCTCTTACATTGAGGACAATGTGTGATTTCAGTGTGGGGAAGGAGAGTCATAGTTAGGATTTGTTTTTGTTTGAGTTTCTTTTTTTTTTCTTTTGTTTAAATAAAATAAAATAAATCAAATTTCTAGAATCATCTAGTGGTTTATATATTCATAATTCATGCAAATCTTGGTTTCTTGATCTTTGTTATTTGGATTTTCTTAAAAAAACTAAAAAAAAAGTTGGTTATGAGATATTTTGGGTTGAATCTTTTTAGATAGACTATCTGATGGAAGAGGGCCAAGCACAACCTTCCATGAAAGGCAAGAGCCAAGTCAAGAGCGTCTAAGATCAAGCTAGGAGCGTCTAAGACAAGCTAGGAGCGTCTAGGACAAGAAGACCAAGCTAGGAGCGTCTAGGACAAGAATCCTCCACAATCAACCTAGTGCATCCATCGAGACACAACGAGAGAACATCTTTCATACTAGATGCAATGTTTTAGAAAACATATGTTCTCTTATTGTGGATGGTGGATCATGCTGCAATTGTTGTAGCACTAGATTGATTGAGAAACTAAAACTACAAGTAGTTCCTCATCCAAAACCTTACAATTTACAATGGATCAATGAGAATGGGGAACTACGTGTAGACAAACAAGTGGAAATCAAGTTT
>Ga0123342_1010001_pt1 | contig 11046 bp, 5 predicted proteins | sample Turbeawhitnodule_FD_89960 | JGI IMG/M metagenome (GOLD analysis project Ga0123342, IMG submission 89960) | Root nodule microbial communities of legume samples collected from Mexico - Turtle bean Mexico white nodule | ecosystem: Host-associated > Plants > Roots > Nodule | place: Mexico: Nepantla... | reverse complement strand
TTGTTTCGACAAAACAATCGGTTGTTTTTCACTTAGTTTGAAAAACACTTTTCTTTTAAAAAGATTGAGAATGCCTATGCTTTGGATTCAATCAAGAGTGGATTACATAAACAATCTACCCCAAATCCTATCTAAGACAGCTCAGCAACAACAAGCACAACGTAGCCTTCAACATCCTTCAAAGGGGTTTGGATTCTTCAAAGCTTGAACACCACTTGGTTCAACATATGTGAAATATGGTTACACTTTGTCGATCACATAGTCACAAATATGGCACTAGGGTCTTCTCCATCTGCATGTGTAGTCGAACATATGTAGTGGATTAAGATTGTGTTTTACCCAGATATAGTGAGGTTTACCCTCACATTGTCGAGGTCATAGTCTGCAGGATGGAGACACCGACCCCTCATGACAATAGGAGCATGCATGCTCGGTAAATTATTATGTTTCTCCAAACATGCATTGTTTATTCACATTAACTTTTAGCATCACATTAACTTTTTCCTATTTGAACGTCTTGCAGGGTATATTTAGGTGGATCGCCAACGTACTACAAAGGATGACTGATTTTGGTCACGTCATTGAGGGCACTCCAACAATGGAGGGCACATAGATTTCATTTGTACTGCTTTCAACACAATGGACTAATTGTACATTTGTGTATGGACAATGTTTAATATTTAGTATTGTGACTCTTGGGTTGCTTGATTCCAATGGATGTTTATTTTGAATGTGTATAAATATCACCTCAATACATAAGAGTTTGAACAAAACTCTTAATCCCAAAGAAAAGAATTAACCCCTCATGTTGGTCATTACAAGCATGAAAAACAAGAAAAGAATATCCAGGATGTTTCCCTTGACGACTGCTTTCTCTAGGATTTTCTATCTCTCTTTTCTTCCAATGATGTCTAGGGCTATGCCTCACACCTTCTATTTAACCAAATTGGACTAGGGACATCTTGCTTAAGCAAGATATTGTTGGCTCAAGTGTGTTTGACGAGAAAAAACTCAACTTCACTGGAGTGAACTCGCTTAGGCAAGCCTTGGACGAGTTCCTCTAGAGTGATCTTGCTTGAGCGAGTTTCCAATGTTCCAACTTTATTTTTCATCTTTATCTTTAACTTGTTCATTCTTCTTTATCCCTTTTATCTCAATTTTCCCCTAAAATCTTGAAATTGACACAAATTTAGAAATAAATTATTCACATTCATCTTATAATAAAAATTATGTAAAAGTTCAAATTCCTAAATTAGTAATTAAATTATAACTATTTTATCAATTAAAATTCACACGTGTGTATTTTTTATATGAAATATCACTTAATTAATTATAACACTTGTCCGTATACTTGATCACAAAAAATTTATGATTTGTTTTACATTTTTTTTTATATTTCGTAATTATCTATTTACATTTATATTCTCGTTATGTAGTTCTGTACTGCATTTATATCTGATCCTATATATTTAATTGTTCTTCTACATTTTTATTTCTGAATTTACTTTGATTTACAAAAATAAATCTGTACGTTAGAAGGTTTTTTTTTATAAATTTATATTAAAATCAGTGTCAATTATTTTATTTATTCCAATTTATCAAGTAATTAAAAATGTTTCAAATTATAAATTATTTAAAATGTTTGAAATACAAATTGTGTTAACGTTATATAAAGACAATGAAATTTATATCCTGATTAAGTGAAAACCCATATTTTTATCAGTAAAATAATGTGTTTAGTATAAATATTTATATTTGATTAATTTAATATATTTAAATTAAAGATTATATTTAATTACTATTGTTCCGGCCGGTTGACTGACTTGGATCACCTTCGTGTGTGTCTATAAACTGTGCTTCAAGAGCCTCTTCGCTTTCATTCCAACGTTCCCTTCCTCTATCGTGAACACCTGAAACAGAGAGACAAATGGCGCCCTCGCGGCTGTTTGCACTCCGACGATCAAGTCAGCTTACTAGACAGGAAATACCAAACACTTCTCGTCGCAGACACCGTAAGATCAATGTCCAGAGAAATGTGTAACTCAATTCTCTCAGATGCATTAACTCCTATGCCAATATGTGAAAACGTACCTTATTCTGTTTATCGTAAAACCTTATATACCTTCTCGATGTTCCTGTCCACGTGTCAGCCCGAGACTTGCGCGTTCTGTGGGCATCCTTTAGCAGCGCTGTCCCAGTCTTAGGGCATTTCCCAGCGTGTAAGATTGCCCTGTCAGAGTGCGACTCACGTGGGGTGACTGCATGGGTGTCAACTCATACGCCCATTCTTTGAGTCACTCGCCTTGGGAGTTCCCTGCCCTCCTTACGTGCCATGCATGTGGAACACCCTCTGGGACGTGACCCTTCATGGGTCGTCTCTGCCTTAGTAGCTTTTCAACGGTGGTGCGTATTGCCGCGTCCCAAAACCTCATGCACAGATCCTTCGTCAGTTGGGTCTCTCCCGTCTGGTACTGGGGGTGTGGCTTAAAAACCACCTTTCTTTACCTATTATCACTGTCTGAGTTGTCGAGGCCCGAGGCCTCCACGCCCCTACCTTGTCGCCTCCTACTGTGTCGTCTCCTCCACGGTTATCCTTATCTGTGGGTATCAGGAGGCACTTCCCTGACATGCCAAACTTCCCGAGCGCCTTTATTATGCTGAACCTGGACGAAGCCCGAGACCGGTCAACGCCCAAAAACGATCAACGCCCGAGACCGTGGACCTTAAAAAAAAAACTCCATCCTGTAGTACTTTTTAGTGGATCCCTCTCTGACGATCCCACCACGCTAACTTTGGTCGCGGGCCGTACGGTACAACTATCTTCAATAAAAAAAAAAAACTCAATTTTATATGACTTTTGTAGAAAGAGACTGGAAAGTAGACTTTCCACAACTGCGGCAAGTTTATATAACTTTTACTTAAGAATTTTATATAATTGATATATGACCTTAATTTATATATGACCAAGAGGGTAGAAAAGTAGACAACGCATAAATGATTACAAGAGCTAAGTGGAAGAAGCTTCAATAAAAAACACTCCAACATAAATATTTATATAAACAACGTAACTTTCAAAACCAATAATATCATATAATAACATCTACGAGCTATTATCATTATGTCATGATGACGAAATCTCACCTTTTCAATTACTCCTGTACAATATGAATATAATAATAATAAAAAAATAAAAAATACGCCTGTTCCCACTAGTTAGTATAAAAAGTCTACTGTGTAGCGTCTCAAACAATCTTTACTCTAAATTATATATGACGTTCGAGAAAGAGGCTGGAAATGTAGAATTTTCCACAACCACGCCGAATTATTAGAAAAGAAAAATGAAAAAACACTCACAACAACTTCAATTGGTTGGATTTCTATATATTCAGTGTTTGCTTTCCACGTTCTGGTAATACTCTTCTCTCTCTCTCAACAACTTTTGCTTTCTCTAATGCCTTCTAACGCCATCATCCAATACACCTCTTCTTCTTCATCTCCTGCAACTCACATCTACGACGTCTTTGTCAGCTTCCGCGGTGAAGACACGCGCAACAACTTCACTGATTTTCTCTTTCATGCTCTCCGTACAAAAGCCATCCATGTCTTCAAAGATCATCAAGATCTCGAAAAAGGTAAATCCATTGCACCCGACCTGCTGCAAGCCATTCAAGCCTCTCGACTTTTCATTGTTGTCTTCTCAGAGAACTATGCTTCCTCCACCTGGTGCTTGCGTGAACTGGCGGAGATATGTAACTGCTTTGAAACTTTGCCAAGACGTGTTATTATACCTATTTTTTATGATGTTCGTCCTTCGGTGGTGCGCAAACAGAGTGGATGTTACGAGAAAGCATTTGCAGAACACGAAAAGAGATTCAGAGAAGATGAAGTGAAAATGGAGGAAGTTCAGAGATGGAGACAAGCTCTCACACAAGTCGCCAATCTCTCTGGTTGGGATATCCGAAACAAGTGAGTAATTGTTTCTCGTTTCAACGTTCTTCACAGTTTGAATTTATTTACTCCTTTCTAAACTACAATTCAGAGATGTTGGAATTTAGGAAAAAGTAGAAAACACATGCAAATTGAGTCCCAAATACTTGTTTAAATTTTCAGGTCACAGTCTGAACAGATTGGAGAAATCGTTCAAACCGTAATAAATATTTTGGGTCCCAAAATGTCAAAACTTCCGAAGGATGAATTGGTTGGGATAGAATCTCGGGTTGAAGAATTAACAAATCTTCTACAGTTAGATTTAGTTAATGATGTTCGAGTTGTTGGAATTAGTGGGATGGGTGGCATAGGAAAGACAACTCTTGCTCGGGCTTTATACGAAAGAATCTGTCATCAATATGATTTTCATTGTTTTATTGATGATGTAAGCAAAATTTATAGAGATTCTAGTTCACTAGGTGTTCAGAAGGAGCTAATTACTCGGTGTCTAAGTGAGAAAAATCTTGAAATTTGTAATGCTATTGATGGAACATATTTGGTGTGGACTAGGCTGCACAATGCAAGAACACTTCTAGTTCTTGACAATGTTGATCAATGTGAACAACTTAAGCTATTCACAGGGAACAGAGATATACGTAGATGTGTAGGTGGAGGGAGTAGAATCATCATAATTTCAAGGGATGAACATATATTGAAGACACATGGAGTGGATGATGTTTATCAAGTTCAGCTCTTGAGTTGGGAAAATGCTGTGCAATTGTTTTGTAGAAATGCTTTCAAAGTTAATTATATATTGGACGATTATGAAGAGTTGGCACGTGAGGTACTTTCACATGCTCAAGGTCATCCCTTGGGAATTGAAGTAATTGGATCTTCTTTGTTTGGTCGAAATGTCTCACAATGGAGAAGTGCATTGGGTAGGCTAAGATATAGTAAAGATAGAAATATTATGAATGTTTTACGTATAAGTTTTGATCAGTTGGAAGAGGAAGAAAAAGAAATATTTCTTGATATTGCATGTTTCCTTCATAATCACTTCTATTATAATGAAATTTTAAGCATCCGTGGATTTGATTATGAAAATGGCATATCAGCTCTCATTGAGAAATCTCTCATAACATGTGAATATGGGGATATTTATATGCACAGGTTGTTGATGGATTTGGGACAAAGTATTGTTAGAGAAAAATCACCTAAGGAGCCTTTAAAGTGGAGTAGGTTATGGGATTGCAAAGATTTCGAGAAAGCTATGTTAGACAATGAGGTAAAAATAATTGATAGAGTTTAAATCTTGCCATTTTTTCTAGAATATGAAAACCTTCTGAAAAGTATAACAATGTTATTTTTTCTCCATAATGTTGTAGGCATCTGAAAATCTTGAAGTCATATATATTGAATGTGATTTGCTTTTGGGAACCGTGAGGGCAGATGGTCTATCGAAAATTAGACACCTTAAGTTGCTTAAACTTGAAGATGTGAATTTTTCAGGCAGTCTCAATCATCTTTCGAATGAACTAGCATATCTTAATTGGAAGGAATATCCTTTTAAATGTTTGCCTCAAAGTTTTCAGCCAATAAAACTAGTTGAGTTATATCTTGTTGGGAGCAGTATTAAACGACTATGGGAAGGCACAAAGGTAGTGTATATTAATTTTTTATTTTTTAATTAAACTAATTAAATGATAAACATGGTGTTTTAGTCTCTTTTTTTTTTAAATAATTAAAGAAATTCTAAATTTCATTATTAATTTTGTCTTCTGTTTGTTAATCACTGTAGCCATTGCACAACTTGAAGCTTTTGGATCTCTCTTACTCCGAAGATTTAGTTGAGATGCCAGATGTTAGAGAGGCCCTAAATATTGAAAAGATAAAACTTAAAGGATGTATAAAGCTCCCAAAAATCAATCCATCAATCGGTCTTTTGAAAAAGCTTTCTTTGTTGAATTTGAGAAACTGCAAAAACCTGGTAAGCTTACCCAATACCATATTGGGCCTGAATTCTCTTGAATATATGGATGTCTCTGGATGTTCAAAACTTTGTTTGGTTGAAGCTCCTATTCTTTCCCAATCAACATCCTTTTTTTAAAAAAAAATGTTGTATTCCAGAGTACAAAGAGACTTAGTCAGCTATTTATTGCCCTCATCTACTTTCCCTTCTTCTCTCACTTGTTTGCGTGAACTCAATCTAAGCTTTTGTAACTTAGTTCGAATCCCTGATGCCATTGGAAAGTTAAGTTGCCTAGAACACCTAAATTTGGAGGGAAACAATTTTACCACACTTCCCAACCTCGATAACCTTTTCAGACTGTATCATTTAAACTTACAACATTGCAAGCGATTCAAATACATTCCTGTTCTCCCTTCGCAAACCGAATTTCCCTCAGAAACTTGCAAACTTCCACTACCATATTTGACACATGAAGATCTGGTAGGACTAATCCTTTATAACTGCCCAGAATTAGTTGAGAGGGAACACTGTAGTAGCATGGTTTTTTCGTGGATGATACAAATTTTTCAGGTGTGCATCCTCCTTCCTTCATCTTCCCTTCTTTTAATCCTTTTTTTTTTCTTCAAAAAACTGCTACTAACACATAACTTTGTAGTCTTACGAGGTGAGGTGCTCAAGAAACACGTGTAGTCTCAAATTACGTCCAAATATTGCATGTGTTGTCCCAGGAAGTGAAATACCGAGGTGGTTCAACAATCAGTTTGGGAGCATGGACAATTCAATAAGGATTGATACCTCTCCTGTTATGCATGACAATAATTGGATTGGTGTAATGTGTTGTGCAATATTTCACATGGACATTGAAAGAGATATGACTGGTTATAGATACATAGATCGTAGTGCTAGAATTCCACCAGTCGATTTGAGGAGCGATCTAGTCATTGACCATTCAGATCATATGTGGCTATTTTATTTGTCTCATCAAGATTTTGGTGAACGACGTTATGATTGCAGATGGTACACATCTTATAATGGGGTTATTAGTGTGGAATTTACAAAACTGATGATGGACACGGCCGAATTCGAGAAGGGAGAACACCAATATGTTAAGGTGTATGTGAAGAAATATGGGTATCGATGGGTATATGAGCAAGATCGACAACTACCAAACTCAGGTACTTAATATTTGTTACATTTTTTTCTTCTTTTGTGTCTTACAAATGCATTTGAGATTTTGATCCACAAAGTTATTGTCCTGTCCTACAAATATGAAAGGGAGTTACTAACTTCACTATTTAATAAGATCTCAAATACCAACAAAGGGTATTTCAATAATAAGATTCTAAAAAAAATAACTAGAAATACTTTTTTAGATCATCATAGTGTCACTAATTAGGTGTGGGGACTTTCCATGTATGCTACAAAAATCGTTGTACAAAGATGAAGGTATGTGAGGCATTATCATTATATCACAAAAGACAAAATCTCATATTTTCAATTACTTAGGTATAAAGCACTTATAACATTGCACAAGAATGCCTCGTCATCACTTGGTTCGTAAAACTCATTTTGTTTAGTTAGTGTAGTAACATAATATAAAAGGAACAAAGATAAAGGAAAGATGATTTATGTTGTGATTTTTATACTAGTTTATCTTATACACTAGTGCAAAATTAGTGAACGACAACTATCAATAACGACATGTTTTGGCTATTCACCGAAAAAAAAAGACGTGGTGGCAGAGTGGTGAATAAGTCAAAGTTTTGACGAAGGTTTTAATCTGAATCGTTGTTAAAAGTGGTGAAATAAATTAAACAAAGACAAATTATGAATGGACTGTCGATGAAAAAATGAAAAAGACGATGACTTTTAGATGATAAATTTCTAAAAGTTGGTTTAACTATAAACATAATGAATTTGTTTGATAGTTTGAGTACAAATCACCATTTGTAGTTTGGTTTAAATCACCAATTTACTAGTTATTTACAATTTACTTCCTAAATTGAGCATCTTGGTTGTGTGCATGTTGTAGGATCAATGGTAGACATCCCACAGTTCTTTGGAACATCTTTACACAAGTACTCCTCTAAGGCATGTAGCCAAGAAGTTATTTTGCAATTGATGCAGTAGATCACACAAGGGGTAACATAGGAGGTTACTCAAAAGGTGAGACAAGAGTTTAAGGAACACCTAGAGACCTTAAGTCTTTCACAACATAACTCCTGCACAAAAGACCTTTGTGCCTCCCACAATTAGAGTTAGCACAAAAAGAAGTTGTGCAGCTCATAATCCATGAGGGGATGACATTGGCTCCATAAGCCAATGCGATTCATATGTGGAAGAAAATTCTATTTCTCGATTGTTGGCCTGATGAAATGTCTTTGAAGGGGTCACTATGTTACATAATGTTGCTCCTCCCCCTTATGTGGTCAATTTCATGGTTGAGAAAGTTTGCATTAGTGATGTTGCAGTTCCTATGCCAATGGATGAGGTAATTAATGTGGCACAAAGCTTTTAAAAATTTGTAGCCTGACTTAGACACCTTGTGAAACCTATTGTAGAACCTTCGATAAGAAAATAATTTATAATTATTAATTTTTATTTATCTATAAATGCATTTGTAGATGTAAGTTAATTAATGAAAATGTTGTTTATTGTGTAGCCAAAGTGTCAGACGTCATTGACAGTTAGTTGTGATATCCCTAACTGATCACAATATTTCATGGTTCTGCTCATTGTACAAGGAGTCACCTACATATCTCAAACAAATTTGTAATTATCAAAAACTTATGAATGTACATTACTTAAGCTTTTCCCGACTAGTGTTTTTTTATTAATAGTTCCTACACTAGATATAACCTTTTGAAGGTCGACCTATTGCAAGGTTTCAGAAGTTGACATGGTTGCATCTTGAGGTTATTAGTAATTTCATTAAATACTTTCATTGTTTTTTTTTTATAAAATAAATATGTTGATTAGGTTCGTAATATTGAATTATAGTGCAATAAATAAATAAATAGAAGGGTATGACTGTGACTATTATGTAATGTAGTGGATGGAAGCTACTGTACGAGATATCGAAAGAAGCTGGAATTAGGTAATCATGTTTAAATAATTCTTTGTGAAACAAACTATGTCTGGTTTATGACTAATTTCAACTTATTTTGTGTTGCAGTGTTTTATGGATTTACAACTGCTCGATTATAAATCCATTAATTATGTGAGATAAGCATGGACAACTTATTTTATCAACTTATTGATAAGTGACATAATTCAGTAATATTTCATACAAAAAGGTAGACACTTATGAATTTTAATTAATAAAATAATTATAATTCAACATCTAATTTAGGAATTTTAACTTTTTTACATATTTTGGATTATGAGACAAATAATAATGATTTATTCCCAAATTTGTATTATTTTTAGGTATTTAAGGAGAGATGAAGCATATAAATATATTATGAATAAAAATGTCACTTAGCCTAAGCCCAATTAGATTAAATAGAAAGCATGAGGCACAACCCTAGAGATCATTGAGGGAACCAAAGGAAGGAAACCCTAAATGAGGCAATTGTCAAGGAGAAATGCTTTGGATCTTCTTTTCTTTTATTTTCTTGTTGTCCATGCTTATAATTATTGAATCAAGTGTGATCAATCTACCCCAGATCATTAGATAGGATCTGGGGTAGATTAATTGTATATATCCACTCTTGATTGAATCCAAAGCATAAGCATTCTCAAACCTTTTAATTGAAAAATGTTTTTCAAACTAAGTGAAAAACAACCTGTCGTTTTGTTGAAACAACCAATTGTTTTATACTTAGGTGTTTTTAGAAAGGTTGAAAACTGTTTTTGATGGTTGACTTGCTGTCAAACCAAAACAACCGATTGTTTGTTTTGGGACCATAACAGAAAACTGTTTTGTGTTTTGACTGAGCAATAAATGATTTTCTAACTGTTTACGCTCCTGTTTTTAATGCTTTGACCAATCCTTAAATGCAATTAATAGTTTGTTAAGATTATGCAACAAACAACTTTGTTTTTATATAGAAAAATAGATTTGAGTTTTTCATAGATTGAGCTTTTGAAAAGTTGAGAAATGCTTAGATTTTGCATTGATCAAAGAGTGTGAGATAGGATTTTCATCTTGTATTGATTTCAAATCTTTTCTGTAACAAGTGTAATCCTTTGTACCTTGAAAGAAACTCTGTGTGTATTGCTGAGAAGTGTTGTGGGTTCTTGAGGGGATCAAGATCAGCATTCTTAGTGGTGTTGTGTTGGACCAAAGGAAGTGTGTGTCTTGAGGGGATCAAGGTCACCTCTTTGGTTGTGTTGTAAGTAATCTAGGGTTGATTGCTTAGTGGATTCTGTTGAACCAAGTGGTGTTTAAGCTTTGAAGAATCCAAACTCTTTGAAGGATGTTGAAGCATTGGCTGTGCTTGCTGTTGCTGAGCTGTTTTAGTTAGGATCTGGGGTAGTTTGAGTATTGTAATGCACCTCTTTATTGAACCCAAAGTATAGGCATTCTCAATCTTTTTGAAAGAAAATGTTTTTCAAACTAAGTTAGAAACAACCGATTGTTTTGTCAAAAGAACCGATTGTTTATACTTAGATGTTTTTAGAAAAGATTGAAAACTGTTTTTTCAAATGGTTAAGCTGTTAAAACCAAAACAACCAATTGATTCGAGGAAACAACCGATTGTTTGTTTTGGTACTATAACAGAAAAACTGTTTTATCTTTGACCGAGCTTTAAATGTTTTTAAATGCTTACGCTCTAATCTTTAAATGCTTTGACCAATCCTTTAAATGCAATTAATAGTTTGTTAAGATTTGATAACAAACAACATCTTTGAATATATTCAGAAAAACAGATTTGAGTAACAAGTTTTTGAATAGAGATTTTGAGTTTTTCAAATAGTAGAGATTGTTTAGAGTTTGTGATTGATCAAAGTGTGTGGAATAGGATTTTGGCTTGTATTGATTTCAGATTATCTTCTGTAACAAGTGTAATCCTTGTACTTTGTTAAACAAGTTTCGTTTGTGTGTTTGCTGAGATTTGTTGTGTGTTCTTGAGGGGATCAAGATCAGCAATCTTAGTGTTGGTGTGTTGGCCAAGAGAAGTGTGTGTCTTGAGGGGATCAAGGTC
>Ga0123342_1009999_pt1 | contig 11050 bp, 5 predicted proteins | sample Turbeawhitnodule_FD_89960 | JGI IMG/M metagenome (GOLD analysis project Ga0123342, IMG submission 89960) | Root nodule microbial communities of legume samples collected from Mexico - Turtle bean Mexico white nodule | ecosystem: Host-associated > Plants > Roots > Nodule | place: Mexico: Nepantla... | reverse complement strand
TTAATGATTTGGCATATACAAGTGCGGTTAAAGCAAATAACCGCACTTGTAAATGGTATTTATAAATGCGGCTATATAGCCGCATTTATATTTCTTGATTTACAAGTGTGTGTTGATCAAATGCGGCTATAAAACCGCATTTGTTTTATGTTTCTGCACTAGTGGTTGTTTGTCAAACTAAACTCGTCATCCCCTCAACAACTAAAATGAAAGAGAAAGGGAGCCATAGGATCGCCTTGCCTTAACCCTTGAAATGGTTTGAACTTCGTGGTTGAGCTGCCATTGACAAGAACAAACATTGATGATGATTCTAAGCATACTTTAACCCACCCAATCCATTTATCGTCAAAGCCTATAGAACAGAAATTTCCATTTGTCCAAGTCATAAGCCTTTTCAAAATCCACCTTAACAATAATCACACTCTTCCTCTTTCTCCTAATATCGTCCATAACTTCATTGGCCCCGAGGATACTATCCAATAAACCTCTACCTTGAACAATGTTCATTGAGACTGGTCATAGATGACAATACATTCTTTATCCTATTTGATAACACCTTAGAAATAATCTTATATAGAACCCCAACTAGAGAAATCAGTTTGTATTGTTCCAACTTCATTGGGTCATTGAATTTAGGGATTAAGAATATGAATGATGCATTGCAACCTGTAAGCATTTTCCCTGTTATTTCAAAACACTCCACAACTTGTATGATGTTTTTATTTAAGATTCCCAAAAGTTCTTAATGAAAATAAAGTTAAAGTCATCAGGTCTCAGGCTTTTAGATTCATCATGTTGCCACACGGTCTCTCTAATCTAATTCTCTTAAATTTTTTCAAATAAGGTTAAAGCCTGTTTTGGGTCAAGATGTTAAACTCAACTCCTCCAAGCCTAACCCCAAGATCATTTTGTTCAGAGAATCTATTTTGAAATAAAGCCCTAGCCTCACTTATGACCACTTGTGACTCTTCAATCCATTGTCCATCAATTGAGATACCTTTTACATCAATTATGCCTCTCCTCCATCTAATGCAAGAGTGGTAACACTTTGAGTTTGTATCTCATAATTTCAACCAGTTCACTCTTCCCTTTTGTCTAAGAATGGAATCAATGTTGTAATTAATTTAGTAATTAACTGCCTTCTTTCAACTTTTGTGCACTCTTGTAACCCATTTGATCATCCCTTTATCCAACTTCTCAATCTTATTAAGAACTTCCTATTTGTTTATGTTCATGCACCCAAAGAAATCTTTATTCCAAGTCTTTATATCATCTTTAACCTTTTTATTTTTATTTTTTAAAGTAATCAAACTATTTCCTTGCACACTATAAGATTCCCACCTATTTCTCACTAGTTTCTTAAAGGTGTCTACAGTGAGCCAAACATCAATAAACCTCAATTGCTTTGGTCCCAAATCCTTGTTAGACATTTTTAAGACAATTACACAAGGATAATAAATTTCCCTTAACAGTATATATAGGTTACTATGTGGCTATTTTTGAAGCCATTCATCCGAGAGAAGTGTTCCATCTAATATGCTCTTAGCAGACCCACTTGGTTTATACCATGTATACTTCCTACCCACTATTCGTGCATCAAACATAAAAAAAAATCAATGAATTCGTTCAAACCTCTAATCTCAAAATTCATACTACCCCTCTAACTCAAACCCCTCCTCTCAGCTATATATCTCACAACATTTAAGTCCCCAATTAAGAAACAATATTTTGACTTTATGCAAATTAACACCCTTTCATAATTCTTTTATGTAATTATATGAAGTGAAAGTTTGATAGTGAGCTTCTTACACATTTTACAAAAACTTATATGTCAGATTAGATTTGATTTCTAGATATAATTAAATACTCGATAAAGAGCAAAATAAATGTAAATTGATAACCACGGTTACTTATTCATGATGTAAATAGTTGTAGTTAGTTATCAATAAATATCTATAACTGTATGTATTTTAATATGAAATATTATGTATTCACATTGACTAACTTATCACCTATCTTCACACTTTTTAACAGGTTTTTCTCTAGTTCTCCCCACCCCTACGCCATATTCAAAAACAAAAATGGAGTTAACGGTGTTGAACAAGATGCTTTGATGTCTCCAAATCCAAGTGGAAAGCTTGAAGACCATGCTAATGTGTGTGTATTGTTTAGTTGTTTGAAACTTGTTAATTCACTCCTTAAGATGATCCAAGTTCAATTGAGTCTTTACCTTTTTTAAAAGATGGGTTTTCTAAAAGGGTGTGAAATTTCAACCTATTAAAATGTCAAATCAACCGTTTTTTTCGATAAATCAACTAATTGTTTTTGTGAAAACCTTAACAAAATTCTATTAATAGGTTTTAATCTGTTTGAAATTATTCAAACAGCTTTTGGTTTTTGATTTAACTGTTTTGACCATTTGATTGGGGCATATAAAGGTTGTTATACGCTCATTTGCATTAACAAAAAAAAAAGAGTTTATCAAAAACAATTTTCAAGATTTTCAAAAGCTTTGGATCATCTCACGTGTGTGGAATAGGATTGGGTTTTGTACTTCTGAACTTTAAGCTTTGAGTTACCCAGGTGTATTTTATTCCCTTCTTCCTTGAACATTGTAAATTTGTGTGTTCTTGTGTAAGGTAATTTCAGAAGGTGTTTTTGGAAACTGTGTGTTGCCAAGAGTGGTGTGTGTTCTTGGGGGGTTTAAGATCACCACTCTTGGTGTGTTTTTTAATCTAGGGTTGATTACATAGTGAATTCTCAGTGGTTAACTAAGGATTGGATGTAGTTATTGGTTAAGAATGAACCAATGTAAAAATCTTGTGTGATACTCTATATCCCTACACTCATAAACTATTTTAACATTGTTTTTCAATTCTGATGGTATAAACAACTGGTTGTTTCGTGAAAACAACTAGTTGATTTTCTGAAATCAAACTTAAAATAGTTTTTTATTGGTTGAACAAAATTTCCAATTGATTGATTCTTTATAGTTTTTGACATACCTTCAATCTTTGCAAAAATCTTTCAAAAATAATTCACCCCCTCTTGTTTAGCCCTTTAATTCTAACAAACGGGTCTCTTCAATCCCTTCTTTGTTTGAATTTATAAAACTTATTATTTACATTCTCTTTATTATTTGGACAGAATATTATAGGACAAACTTAACTAAAAAAAAATAAAAAATATGGGGATTGAAGACAATTCCTTTCTCTCTTTTCTAGTTTTTTTTTCTTCATCTTTGTGGTTTTTCCTTATGATTAAGCTCTCTCTTATGTAAATGTTTGAATTACAATTAGTTTGATTTTTAAGTTTATAAGTGTGAATTTGCTAGACACATACTTTTACTTGTACATTTTTTTATCAGCAATAAAAAATGAATAAATGGGAACCACTTCAAGGGTGGTCTAACCCTTATACAGAAAAACACCTTACCATACTCCTACCTAGAAACACCTACCAGATTGACAAAAGTACAACCAAAACAAACACAAGGAAGCATTAATGAACCAACCTCATACAAGTCAAAGGGTTCAAAACCCAATTAGAATACACAAAGGAAGCACAACGGGACTTTGCATAAATCCAAGACCAAACTTTTACTTGTACCAATTGGAACACTTCAAGCGCATTTGCCACACCCCTATCGAAGATGACAGAGTTCCTATGTTTCCAAATTCCACTCACAACACCAACCCAAATTGCACCCCAAACATCATTAACCGAATCTGAAACCTGACATAACCTGAATTGTAGAAAATTTGCCATAGGATCCTTGTGAATAACGAATGACACTCCTAGCCACTCAAAACAAAGACTCCATACACGCCAAACAAAGTTGCAAACGGGAAACAGATGACTTGAAGACTCTTCCACCTTCCCACACAGACAACACAAGGAATTTTCAACCACCACCCCGCGCCTTTCCAAATTTACCCTAGTAGTAATCTTATTCTCCATCACCCTCCAAGCAGTGATCAAAGCAGAAGGCAAGACTTTGCACCTCCACAACTTACTGTAATCTGGAAAAAACTCTCCAACTCTATCCTTCCTTACCTGAATATAGGCTGAGTTAACTGTAAAAGTTTGGAAACCCTAGCCTTCCAAATCCAACTATCCGTCTTTCCCAATTCCAACTTCACCCCTTGCAACATCTGAACCAACACCTAAACCATACTTTTACTTGTACATAATTATGAAATAATGAAAGGTTATCCTAATTTTTTGAATTATAATATGAACGTGAGATTTAAAATGTGAAAAAAGTTTTAGATTTTGTTTGAGATCTCATGTGAATTGTTATATAGTTTAGTAAGTTTAATTCAACATAAATATATACATTATAGAGGTAATTTAATTAAGTAGATGCAATATTTTGTATTTCAAAGGGAACCTAATTAAAATAGAATAATTTATCCTAAAAAAATTAATCTTACATCATCAATTTGAATTCATTAATTTATATAATAGCTCCCATTCCTTAATATATATATATATATATATATATATATATATATTTATAAGTTTTTCATAAATTTAAGTATTTTTAATTAAATTCAAAAAAAATATTATTTTTAATTATGTTTGTGTCATTTAGTGTTTTTATTAATCTACGCTATCTTATTTTATCCTTTTTATTGAATATGGGGATAATAAAGAATTGTTATGTATAGTACTATTGTCTAATAAATTTAAAATAGTTATTTGTCGTTTTATATCAATAATAATATCATTTTTATTAATTATAAAATCTTATAATTTTTTAATACGTAGAAACAAATAAGGAAGATGACTAGATAATATAATAATTATATTTTATAGAAAAAATAAAATAACAAAAATATAACTAAAAATAATAAAATTTGTAAATACTTGATAAATAAAAAATTTAATAAGAATTCAATTAAAAATACTTACCTCAAAGTTAATTACATTAATTGATATGAGATTTGATTTTTTTATTATATATCTTGTTATTTGTTTAACATTTTATTTAAAAGTAAAAAGAAAATACTAAAATAGAAAATCAATTCAATTCAAATAATTTTATATTAGATGGTCTAAACTAAAATAGAATAATTGTTTACTTTAAAACTGATCTAGTATCTAAGAGTACTTTTAGTCCTTAATGAGTCCAACATCTATGTATATGTATAAAAAAACATATTAGGCCATGTGGATTTTTGAGTCTTAAATGTCTCCCATATCTATGTGTAAATATTTAAATGACAAAATCCAAGTTTAATTGTGATCACTCGAACTCAAATAACCGTACATGAATTAAACACATGTTCTAATACAGAATTAATTAGTATTTTTTATTTTTGCACTAATATAAACTTTGATTGCACTTTGCCTTTACGAAAGAATACAAAATTTAAAGCAGAGGCCAGGGTAACCTCTAATCATGTAGCCCACACATCAATAGATGGAAAAAATAATTATAAAAAGAACATTACTTAATTTGAAAATTAGTGCTTTACCCTTTTGTGTATGGGAAACCAAAAACAAAATTAATTAATATGAACTAAATAAGGATTAATTAATTATTAGCAATGTATTGTAAATAGGGTTGAGGTCTCCATGGCAAGGTTTAATGTATATGACATCTGTGTTTTTTTGAGTTGGAACACTCTTTAAATATTTTTATTTTTTTATTTAATTAACTTTTTATTTATAAGAAAATAATCAAATAAAGATAAATAACTTAACTGTCTCTAAATCATGTGTGTAAGTGAAGCAGGTGTATTAAAATAGGATTAAAGAGAGAAAAATAAAGTGGCAGAGTAAAATATTATAGAGCATGTTGCAAGAAGTGACATGCTGCAACATTGGTAATAGTTTATTTCCAAAGCTGTGTATTGCAATATTCCTTCCTGAACATTCACATATTTCAACAATGAGTACATGCTATAAGTATAATATACGACTAGATAATATTATTATTGTATTTTGTCTTTACTTTTATACAACGGTGGCTATGATCTTAGTGGATGTTGGACAAAGGGGGATCCATAAGTTATGGTTTCTATGATCTACTATTTGTTTACAAGACTTGTCATCATCGCGTATCTCATCAATCAAATGTTGAATCAAAACCAGCACTTACCAACATAAACTACTAAAAGTAGATAGCATTATAAGTAATGAGAAAATGGTTGTCTCTACTCATGATTTTTTTTTTTTTTTTTTAAATTGGATTGGATTCGTGAGTGAAATTTAGAAATACATTAATAATGTCATTTTTAATAGGATAAAAACTGATGTGTTTGAAGTGTTGACAATGGTTCAAGTCAAGGTTTAGTCTTGGATCTATTCTAACTCTCATTTAGAATGTTTTTTTTTTAATTGGTATTTGGATCCGGTAACTTGTATGAGACGTACTTTTTAATATTTTTATGTGAGTGTCTTATGTTAGTTCTGTGATCTTGTTTGTTCAGCCGGTGTTTTTAGGAAGGGAGAAAGAGTTTAAAGTATTGTTTGTTGGACCACCCTTAAAGTGTTTCATTTTTTTTTATTTTTTTTTATAAGAAAAAAGAAATTCATACCCAAAATAGTTTTGAATTTTTTTTATCCACAAACAAAAGACTGAATAAATTTGCAGTGTTTTAAGGATGTTGCAATTTAAAAAATGAAAGTACTCAAAATAGTTTTTGAACTTTTTTTTTATCAATAATAGAATAAATAAATTTATCATATTTTAAGGATTTCAATTCTTAAAAACTAGTTTTGAAATATGAAAGCGACTATGGCTAAATATTGTTCTAGCTTTATTATTGCGCACAAAAGTAGTCTTGCGTTTCACTTTTCTCCAAAAACGAACTAAATTGAGTTGTTTCTAATACAGCCATGTCGCAAATAAATTATGCATGGCTTTTGAGATGTAAGATTGCGATTTATTTGTTTATTTAGAAAAAGGAAATGCTATTTTGTACGTGTTTTTGCTTAGGCAAAGCACCTGAATTCATCTATAGAAAATATCAAAACAATAAAATCAGATCTTGGATGATTTCATTTGATTGTGAAAAGCATATTATATATCCATTTTAGTCAGTGCTGTGACTATATACATAAATATATTCAATTAATATATTACAAAATTTGTAAATCAAATAACACGATATTATTTTTTTAGTTCAAATCCTGAATAATTATATGTAATAATAATAACTCTACTTAGATATAATTGTTTCTCATGAAGAATACTTGTATTTAACCTTGTTTAAAATAAATAATATACCGAAAATATACACATATATCAAATTAATATTTTAATGTTAACTTTTAATCAAATTCATCATCTCCATGATTTTAAAATTTACAGAATTATTACATTAATTATTATCCAGGCATAACTGAATTTAGAAAAAAGTTAATAATTGTGTTAGACAATAAATATTAACTAAAGTTAAAGGATATTTAATAGTATATAAATAGATATATTTCTTAATTGTTTATACAATAATAAAATTGATTAATTTAATCAATTATTAGTGAGCATGACATTTGCAGTGGTAACTGAACTGATAAAGATGAGTGTGATTCATACGTTGTTCTCATGGTTGAGCCTAAATATATGTGTGAGAAGAATACTATAAGCATTTCATGCGAAAATATATATACATGAAGAGTAGGTTCTTCATCAAAATAGATGAGATGAAATGATTATAAGGTTGGAGGTGAATGATTTAGAAGAATAGATCCATTGAAGAAGAGAGAAAACTGAGTGGGTCCAAGAGATAATTGTCATGGCTTTAAATTTAGCCCAAGAGGAAAAGAACCCTTTTATCATGCATCGGTTACTGACTCCAAGAGGGGTCCAGTGAGCATCTGAACAAATCTACCTGGCACACAGCTTCTGATTTCTTTTCTTTTTCACAATTTTTCCCCTTTATCTCTTTTTCCTGCCATCCAAACTCACTTTTTCTTTACTGTTTCCTTTGTTCCTTGTTTATACTCCTTTCCTTAAAAAATCATTTTCATATGAGTAAAGACATACCAAACACTTTAATCATTACAACACAAAATCTTTGACTGCTTCTTTCCTCATCACACACCCACCTATACTATACTATACTGCACTCTTACTTACTTACCACTCACTGCTAAAGAATTCTCATACAGATTATCCATATTATTTCTATATGTTTTTGGTGATGTTGACATTATTCAGGATTAATAGGGATGCAATACTCTCTTTGCGGCTTCATTGCTTCGTACCATAATTCTTGTTCTAAAGTGATTAAATCCGAAACTAGGATGCTTGTTGAACTCAAAAAGTAAAAGGACTAACCAAAGGATTTATACGTGGCGGAAAAATTTAGAGTTAAGGTCAAATCCTTTTGGCACATAAATTTTTGCTGAGAACAAGTAATCACATTCAAGTAAAACGGCTATGGGACACTCCTATATTTATGTTACCACCTTTTATTGGTTTGAATCTTTGCTTAAATAGCTTTTTGGTTTTAACACTTCAAATGTGACGTGGAGTGAGTTGTATAAAACCAATTACCTTGGAACTAAGAGAGAAAGGTTTGAGTGTCTTTTGCCGAAAGACTTTTCTCTATGCTCTTAAAAACAAATTCATATCCTTCCTAAATTTTCCACTCTCCCCTTCCAACCCAAACCTTATGTGTAAAAACCCTAGCGGAATATCTTTTGATTTGCATAAAGAGATTCCAAACTTATTCATTACCCCCAATGAAATAGTAACCACCATACACTCCTAGATAAAAAAGCAACACCTAGCTATTTTTTAATTTTTTTTCTTTGTTGATAAAAAAAATAATTTTAAATTAAGTGATGTTCTCAGTCTTTGGTGAAACATTAATAGAAGTATTTAAAAAAGTGATATATATATATATATATATATATATATATATATATATATGTGTGTGTGTGTAACCCTAAACTATGATTAGTATAAAAACAAGAGTACGAACAGATCGAGATAATGCAGTGATAACTTTACGAAATCTAGCAGCATCTCTGGCATGGGTTTTTATTTATTTAATTTTGAATGACAGGCAGATAGAGAAGAGCAAAGCCATGCAACCTTTGAGACGATCTTAGTTTGGGATGATAAAGGAAAAATAAAGAGTGAGGTGTAGTGTGTACTCTCTATAGCGGTGGTTGGGTTTGGATATATGAGCATAAACATATGAGGGAGTATTAGATTCCCAAAAGTTGGCTAAGTCTGGTACTCACCATATTAGTTTGTGCACAAAGGACAAAAAATTCCTCAGATTCTTCTTTCTTTCTCCATATATGTTACAAAACTTTCATCTGGGTTTCAGGGATTTTATCTCTGCACTTTCCTGGTGTTCGATTCAGACTTACCTCAGGCATTTTGGATGAAAATATTAATATAATTAATAAATTTATCATACGTAATTTTATCTATAGATCTATGTTCATAAGTAATATTAATAATATTATTTTTATTAATTTATTCATAATAATATCATAAATACTAATATTATTATTAATATTAATATTTTTGTTAATACTATAATTAATATTTATAGTATTTTCAATATGTTTATTAGTGTTATTAATATTAATAATATTATTACTTTTATTTTTAACATTATTATTAGTTTTATTAACATTATTATTAATATTTTTACAAAATATTATTAATATTGTTGCTGATAAAAAAATATTATTATTGTTAATATTATTAATATTGTTTTTTTATGGGTGGAGAATGTTTCGTCTCTATCGTCACTTGTGTCTCGACTTTTCCATCGTCAATGTAAGTTTTAGACTACATTTTTCGGAGAAGTATTCTAAAAAAAAGTTTTCAACACTCAAATTAATTTTTTATATCCAAAAACTTATAAATACATACCTTCTTTTAATTGCGGTAAACTTATTTATAGAGTGATATTGAGACTTATATATCATTGATAATTTATTATTAGTTTGACATTAATATAATTTAATTATCATAAGACGATCTTAATCAAATTCATGTCTTATGTCTCATATATACTCGAGTACTATGCCGTAGTTTCGGCTATGCCGTGTTCTACACCCTATCAATCATATGGTAGTACAAATATTATTACTAATATTATCATTTATATTTGTATTAAAAATATTATTAATATTGTATTGAATAACATTTATAATATTATTATAATTAATATTAATATTTTTAATAATAATAAATATTATTATTATTATTATTAATATTCTTCTTAATAAAAACAATATAATAATTTACTAATATTAATAATAATAAAGTTTATCTAACAAAGATTAAAGGGTTTTTTTCATTCAAGAAGATGTTTGGGTTTGTTGTCTTCTGATAGCAGTATCTTAATAACATTAATAATAATTATAATAACATTGATAATATATTCATAAATAATAATTATAAATAATAAAAATATTAAGAAAAAAATAATAAAAATAATTGTGGTATTTTCATAGGTAAATCTTTTTTAGTGATTTCCTAAATACCAGATTAAGTTTGAACAATTAACAGGGTCAATTAATTAAATCAAACAAATGTTGTTGAATAAAAAATATCAATAAAATAAAAAATTTCATTTAATTTAATTTGTATCCAACTAAAATTCATTTTATTCTTAGTTTGATTTCTAAAATCAAAACACAATTTACAATCATAATTACAAATTCAAAATTAAAGAGAAGAATATTGACTTCGTGAAATAAACTTCAAGACTTAATTCTCCATGGATGAAGAATGAAGAATAAAAAAAATAAGAGGAAAAAAAAGCAGTTCTGAAATTTGAGAGAAAAGGAGAGGAAAAGAGAATTTTGAAAACTGAACAACTAAACAAATGAATTTAATGTATGTGATGAGAACTCATTTAATCTATATATAAGCTCTAATCAACTTTTAGTGTGAAACTTATTTGTTGGCTCTATTTAGGTAATAATTACAAAATTGTAGACTAAAACTAAGAAAGTCAAATATGTATTTCTATAAAAAAAAAAAAAAAAAAAAAATAATAAATATAATTTAATTTTCAAAAAAAATAAAAAAAAAAAAAAAAACATAAATTTAAAAAAAAAG
>Ga0123342_1009998_pt1 | contig 11051 bp, 8 predicted proteins | sample Turbeawhitnodule_FD_89960 | JGI IMG/M metagenome (GOLD analysis project Ga0123342, IMG submission 89960) | Root nodule microbial communities of legume samples collected from Mexico - Turtle bean Mexico white nodule | ecosystem: Host-associated > Plants > Roots > Nodule | place: Mexico: Nepantla... | reverse complement strand
GTAGCATTTAGGTCATCAAATCTGGTCCTCCTTAGCCTATAAAAGGAGGAGCCTACACCTTGTATTTTCAAGATTAAATTGAGTAATGTTATGCTGCCCATTTAGTGCCATACTTTACTCCTTCTCTGGCTTCTAGGTTTTAATCTTCCTTTCACCACCTACAAAGGGGCTGGCAGAACCTCCCCATGTCCATACTCTTCATGCACCTTCAAGGTCACCACACCTCCTAGGAGGACCTTGTCTACTCTCATCCATAAGCTTCCGCACCATCTTCAACCAATCATCCAAGAAGAGCTCATAGGAAATCCATCATGATGTCTAGTAAGCCCAATCCAATTAGTCTTTACTTCATACCCAACATTTCCCGCCGTCTCAATACAACTTTCTTCCTCAAAAACTCGTTGTCGTGGAATCTGACAACTCTCTCTCACAACAACGTTGTTTTTGTTTCAAGAAAACGCTCCAGAGATTTTATTTACGAGGTGAGTGAAACAATCATGAAAGACATAAAAACTATAATATAATTCGAGAATTGGCTCCAAATTTTAAAATTTTGAAATAGGAATCAATATGGAGATGTGTTTTTTCTTCATCCACAAGTCAATCTACAACAGAATCTCTTAGTAATTTGCGAAAGTTTAGAAATGACAACCCCAATTTTACACGATTTTGGTAACCTCAAAACAACTTACGGACAAAGGCACCATTTAAGTTTGCTAAAAGAAATTTAAAATTGTTTAAAAACTTTATGCTAAAACCTTGGTGGATAAGACAGAGGAAGAGAAAGGGCACGTGGCATGGCATGCATATAAATGTATATGTGCTAAAATGTTTCCATCTGTCACTTTTCCTATTTTTATAAATTTGTTTTTTCTTTTTTTTTTTCAAAAAATATGTGATGGAGACACGTGGCAAAACTGATTTGTGCCCTTTAATTGTATATACTATAGATAGATATAAGTATATTAATTTTAATTTTAATATAAATATATTTATATTTTTTCATATTATTTCATTTAAATTTATTATCAAAGAAATTTGAAATCATAAGTTGAAAAGAAAATAATTAGTATGTGAGAGAGTAAAAACCTTAGAAGTTATAAAAAATGGAATTTATAAAGTGAATTATATAGTTTTTATTAAGTTGAGAAATTAGATATTAGTTGAGAGATTGTCTGTTACATATTTTATTAAATAATAACGTTACTTTATTAAATAAAGGTAAAAATAATATAATTAAAAATGTCATCGAATATACGAAAAAGTATCTCTTTATACAATAGTATAAATGTATAGGTAAAAACAACATATAGTAGGGAGTTAACCATTCAAATCTCATTAACAAAATTAACACAAAAAATTAAGATTTGCCGAAAAAAAATTAAGCTAGACCACATTGACAATATGTGTCACTTTAATATTTCGTAAGAATTAATAAAATAACACTTTAATATTAAATTGGTAACCATTTCTTAAACTACTTCAATAACATAGTAATTTATGAAAAAAATAATGTTCATTACACATAAATATATCAATACAAAATCCATGCTTTACTAAAAAACTATTTAAAGAGAAAATGTATCTGACTAACTGATAATAATTACCCTTCAATTATATTTATTAAAATTTAATTTCCAAGAATGTATAAAAAAATAATTATTAAAATAAAAACTCACTTGAATAATCTCAACTAATACAACATGGATTCTTTCTTTCTAGACTCCATAATTTCTTTCTACACCTTCATAAAGTATAAAAAATGTCAAAAATATCCCTCTATGTAATTTTGTAGAAAAACTCTGGATTGACTAGTTTAAAGCGTTTTCTGTAATCCGAAAATTCTCTGAATTACTCAATCCAAAGTTTTTTCAAAGAAAAATTATATGAAGGGGTGCTTTTGACATTTCCCACACTTTATGGAGTTACATGAGGAAACCATGGGTTGCAGGAAGAAAGAGCTGAAACATTACCCTGAAGTTTTTATTGGGCCTTAACTCAACCAAATCCGGGCTTCTACTTTCTGCACCATACCTTTTTCTTCCTGTACCCCAAAATTTCTAAATCTTAAAACTGATATTGACCTTTTATTTGAAAAAGAACACGTTACTGGAAATTGGGAATTGGGAGTGTGCTATGGATTCATCAATCCAGAACTGAATATTTTTTTTTTATGACGGATGTTCCGGAAGCAAATTTTGCATAAATTATTGATTTCTAGATTGCTGAATCCGGAAGCCTAATTCTGTTACGGATTGGTTAATCTGGAATGTTTTTTTTTGAATTATGGATTTCTGAATTCAGAATGCATATTTTTGTTACAGATTGGTGGGTTCATAATGTTTTTTTTAATGATGGATTTTTGAATGTGAAATGCATATTTTGAATTACAGATTGGTGGATCCGAAATTTTACCGGAAATGTCAATCTGAAATTTTTCCAGATTTCATAATCCAAAATGCAAAAAAATAAAAACAGTTCAAGTGCATTTTAGGATTTTTAAAAAATAATAGGGACAATTTGATCTTTGCATAAAATTGTGGGAGTGCAGGAATAAAAATGTAGGAGTGCAGGAAAAAAACTGCCTCAAATCCGAGCTTGTTAACATTCAACAACCATTGGGCCTGTATACCCTTAAATTACGATTTTACAACTGAATGGAAACCCTGGTTCACCATTCGATTCCGCTATATATATAACAGACCTTTACCCTAACACTTTACTTCGTCGAAGGTTGCCGTTTTCCTCTGATCGTATTCAGTTCAAGTTCTGTTCCCAATTTCTTCATCTTTGATGTTCTGGTTTTTCTTTTCTCTTTTGTTATTTTACTCCTACTATTATTTATTTGTTATCTGAATGATTTTCTTAAAAAGTGAAAAATTATGAAATTTTGCTATTCACTGTACGGTTTACAAATCCGTGGTCGTTTTCCGGAAATTGCTGCCATAGCCAATGATGTGTGTCGTAGGCTTGTACTGATATCTGAAATGATTGGAAGGATTAACTTCCAAACACTAAGACAACTGAGGCTTCATTCATTTTATAATTGATTCTTTTTTTAACAATGGCGATGGTTGATTTTACTTAAACTATTACGTTTAGGGTCTCGACCATGTCAATATACTTTTCATGAATTTATTCGAGGCTATGAAGTTCAAATTTTGGTATTGTTTTATACTCTTTCTATTTCAAGATTTGCTTTGGTTACAGCCTTCAGATTTTGAAATAAGTATTATAATATCTAATATGTTGGTGACTCGGTATTTTATTGCTTTGGCCTTACTGTTTAATCTCTTGCTATCTGTTATATTCTGATAAATTTGTTATTCTCACTGATTTTGAATATACTTATTAAACTACTAAATTTGTTATTGCTTGCTTCTACAGATACATTTTTCAAAAGATAAGATACGGAGTCGTTGTTTGAAAACCAATTTAGTGTGTATTCTGGAAAAGCTATCACTGTTTCCAGCACAATATTTGGAAGTTTTCCTAAACATTACTTTTCTCTACCAAAAATATTAGAAAAGTGCATTGTAGTACGCCACACCACAAACCAGTTACTTACTAAAACATTCAATCCAAATTTTCTAAATTGTTTATTATTTTACATTATCATTAAAGATTTCGTCAACCTAAATTGTTTATTATTTTACATTATCATTAGAGGAGGTGAATTTAAAACATTACTCCACGAAACCCTTAATACATACATGAGGGGCACATATATAAATCTGTATATTATATAAATATGTATTATATAAATTAATAATAAAAAATAATGTGGATAAATATTGTTTTTGACAGAAAAGTATTTTTCAATAATTATTTAAATAATTTTTTTTATAATTATAATAAAATTTTATATAATAAATTTTAAATTTTTATAAAGTTAATATATTTATATTTTTAAAATTGTGTTATATATTTAATAAATATTTTTTAATCACATTTATTAGGCTGTGTTGGATTTTAATCATATATTATTCTTAAAATCTTCACAATTTTTTACATACATGATTCAGATTATCTTTCCATAATTTACAACAAAATCAGAAGCACATAATTCCATGCTATTATGCTCACTTACAGAAGAAAGAAATTATAATTCTAGTCAACTCTTTCTTAAGAGTTTATTTTCCCTCCCAACTATACACACTAATAAATAAAAAAATAATTATTTAATATTTTTTTAAAAAAAATCATACCCATTTATTCATTATTACATTTTGATATTTATTTTATTTTATTTTTAAAAATTTGAATTTAATATAAAAAAAGAATATTTTATTTTAATCATTTAAAGGAGTTAATTTTTTTATCAACAAAAAAATAATAAGTAAGGACCACTCTAGGCGTAATCCAACCCATGTACAAAATTGCATAAAAACGTACAATCCCAGAAAAACGTACAATCCCAGAAGTTTGTCACTAACTTCTTATTAGAACAAATACTGACTCACCAACCTAAATAAACCACTTATATTTAATTGAATACATACAAACCAGGATCTAGACACTCATCAGGAAGGAAAAAGCAGAAGGGGCTTTAGAGGTTTTCCGGGAGTAAACAGTTGAGCCATGGAGTTATTAGGAAGAGTGACCGTGAATTTAATTCTAAGTAAAGTCTTATATTTAAAGTTTATTAAAAAAATAAATTTCAATAGGATAATTAAAAAATCAATCATTTTCATTAGAATATTGTATAACAAAACTTTGATAAGATATTCTTATACATTTACATACATATACAGGAAAAATATATGCAAAACAAAACCTTAAGTATTTTTAATTAAGCCTTCTAACAACCCTCATAACTTTCATCTTAATTGAATGAATTGGAATCAGAATAAAATTATAATTTTTCAGTAGTAGGAATAATTTTTTATAATTAATGAAATTTTAATTTTTGAAAAAAAAAATTCTTATACGGGCTGATGCGCAGACCCATGGGTTACTTCTTGTGCAGAGTGGGCTAGTGAAATGAGCCTGCACTCCTTGTGCGGGGCGGGCCAGTCTGCATTGTCATCCCTATCTATTATATACCATGTAAAAAAAAAATTTCATTATGCCTTATTATGGTAGTTTATAATAGTTGTTCAAATGTATTTTATTAACTAAATTTTAGTACTCTTTTTAACAATCTTAGATATTTCAAAGAATCTTACACTACAATAATAACACATGATGTGGGATGTGACGTTGGCGGTGCCGAATGCTTGACGTGATGTGCATAATCATTACTTAGTTTTTTTGGCGCCAATTGATGGGGACCGTTAGATCGAGGAAGATCTAACGGTTGAGATCAAAGAGACGTTTACTATTCTTCTCTTCTCAAAGGCTATAAATAGTGGAGCCCCTTTCCCTTGTCCATTGCTTGCTTGTTCTGACTTTCGAAACCTTATAATCATGGCGAGGTGTTTTCCATATATTCCGAGAGGTTAGTTATGCCTTCTTCTAGCTCTTCCACTTCTACTTTGTCTCCTTTTTCTTCTTCTTCTTCTTCTGGCCCGTTCTCGACCGAGACCTTGTCGATCGGGGCACTTCAAACATTGCCCGCCATGACTCATGAGGTGGTGTCTCCCATAGCTGACTCGGTTAGGGGCAATGATCCAGACGCAACTATCGACTAATGAAACCCTACCGAGGAGTCATCCCATCATGTGGGATTTGACTGGGTTGACCCTAAAGTATCTGTGTTCTCCTCCCTTTTCAGGGATTCCTCTTCTATTTCGTCTTTTGTTGATAAAGTATGCCTTTTGGAGACTAATGTAGTTGATGGCGTTCTTGCTATTGACTTGTGTCATCCAACCGATACCATCTGCATCAGTCAGTCACCTACCTAAACACCTTTTTTCTTCGCTTATATAGATCTTCTTTTCAATGCATTTATTATGGGTGTCCTCCGGGCACTCAATGTAGCCCCCTCTCTGCTTCACCCCAACTCTTGGGCATCTTTGCAGGTCTTTCGACTTGTATGTGATATATTTCATCTTCGTCCTTTTCCTTCAAATTTTCTTCATTATTATACTGCTCACATAATGTGCTCTGATACCACATGATGTGAATTGACTAATAGTGAAAGCCAAGCAACACTGAAAAATCAAACAACTCGGCTAACCCTAGAGGGGTAACCCATCAACAACGACCTAACACGTTTCTAGGAGACATCTGCATTGTCTTGGGCCCTTCCTTCAAAATCAGGTCAACAATTTATAATTTTCTTAGCCATGCTACGCTTGGTGCCTAAGAAAGTTTACTTTGTAAGTTTTCTTTCAGAACATCGCATTCATTTATATGATTATAGGCGAAGTTGTCGACACATTAAAAAGGCATAACTAAAGGAAGTCATTAAGCTTAAAATATACAAAACGATTAAGACCTTAAGTATCATCAGGTCCAAATTTCAAATGTACACGTAAAAGTTAAAACATTGTTCATCATTTTTTGGAATTAACTAGGATTCTCCAATAAGCTTCTCATCAACTACCGATTTGCATGGGCTCAGCTCAAAGAAATCCACTGAGCGAAGAACGGGGTAGCTTATTCCATAGCAGTCTCGAAGCCGACGATGTACGACTGGGTTGCACCATCTTTTAGGGTGTTAATCGCCTTCGAGAACTTGGTTTCCTTATGAGCCATCTCCTATTCCTGGTCTCCCATTTTCTTCTCCAAAATATCAACTTTATTAGCCAAATCAGTCTCCTCCTTGGCCATAACAAGTTCTTCTTGGGTTTTGCAGACCAACTCCGAGCATAAACGATCGACATCAACAATCTCAACTCAGAGGCGCTCATTCTCCTTTTGAATTTCAACAATTTGTTGAGCCCTCTTGCTTTCAGTTTTCTTTCGCTCTTCCACCTTGACATCGGCCAGGCACACTAGTGTAGTAGCTTGACCAAGAAGGCTTTCTGTGTCGTGGTGGAGTCAGTCTTTATCATAAATCTTCAACCTCGCCATATCCTCTTCCAGCAGGAAACATGATCTATTGTGGGCCGAGATGTGAAAGCTCGGATCCTACAGACTCTTTCCTTTCGATCTTCACACAACTTCCCACTCTTGGATTGTTAGAGCATCCTGGGTAGGAGCTCGGCCATCCGAGTGCGGGTTTTGGAAAGGGATTGGAGCTTCCGATCTCTTTCTCTTGAAAACCATCCCGGAAGCAGTTCATCTTGCTCGGATTGAACATGAACGACACCAGTTGAGGCAACCTCCTTCGATACTAAGGTCTCATCCGCCTTGCGCGTTCGGCCAACTCAATCTTGCTTATTGAGGAAAGCATGTTCTTTACAAAAAAAGCTAGTGTCAAAACTTACAAATCTAAATATTTTCAAAAGTTGAAGCTAGAAAGAATGTATACCAATATAAGCTTTGAGAGAACCCGATAGGTATTCTCTCGCCAAAAGCGTTGATGTGTCAAAAACAACCTTGAGGTTCTCTAGGAATTCTCAAATACCCCGCTCCCCTGGGGACAAGTCTTCAAGACATCGAGCACTCTGGAAGCGAGGGTTAGGTTTGGGAAAATGTATTTGGCTCACGATGGTTTACGGAGGGGCACGGTGGCACGAGCGTAAGGTTTTCTTTCTTTTCTCTAAGTCTTAGTGTAAAAGCCAACGATCAATAGGAGAATGAAAGGGTTTTTGGGTTTTCTTTAAGAAATCTAAAAAGAGATTTTGAAGCGACATTTTTTCCTTAACCGTTGATCATGGGCCACGTGTGATGCCTCAAAAACTACGAGCCAACCACCCTCTTACTTAACGTATTTTCGAACAAAGTAAACCTTTTCGCCTCGTGCAGCTCGGCTCGAGGCTGGGGGGCTGTGTATTGGTCGGACGTGCTCAGGGTCCGACCCGAGCACTTAGGTACATTGTTCTGGCTTGACTAGTGTAAGAGGTTAAATACCTAACTCAACCCAAAACAACATTAGGTTCAATGATTTGTTAAGAAGTCGGCCCAAATAGCTAGCAAAATATATTAAACAACTGAATTAGTGAGGCATAAATATTGTCTTTAAATTCAATGAAAATAAACAGTCAAAGATAATGATCTGCCAACACCCCTAAAATAAAGAAGATATATTAATAAAATATCTTTATGATTGTTAACTCCTAAAGGGAGGATGTACAAGTACTATAAAAGAGCCTCAAGACCCTGAAGAAAGGTAAGTGTCATTCCATACACAGTATACTCATAATTATATGCTCTCACTGACTTGATCGTCAGAGTCTTGCCAATAGGTAGAGCTCCTCTCACTGTGAATTTCAAGCATCTCAAAGCGACAACAGTAGAAAAGAAAAGTTGGCCAAAAATCCACCACCAAGACTCGATCAAAGTCAACTGGCAAGAACAAAAGGTATTTCTAGATTCGGTAATATCTTATAGATTCTGTAATAGGAATGCATTTTTGTAAAAAAAAAAAAAAATTCCAGATTGTACAATCTGAAAGGTATTTTTGACATATTTTACAATCTTTTGAATTATAAAATTTGGAATAAATTTTTTGTAAGAAAAAAATGGTATTTTCATCTAACCTATGGTGTGCCCATGATGTTTCAGGAGAAGCTCTGGAGGTGTAGAAAGAAACATCCTTAGATGGTTCGTGTTTTATTGAACTTTATGATGATAAAGGAAGTACCCTACTACTTAATGAAGGTTGATTCTCCCTGCAACCAATCAATTTAGACTGACACCCAATTATATATGCGAAAATACTGAAATGCCCTTAATGAAATGGAAATTAGGTTAAGTGAAATCTGCACCCAATCACAACACCCAACCCCTTTCATTTTCGCAGGCAATGCAGCAGATGCCACTGCCTCCTTCAGTTTCGTTTTCACACTCAACCCAAAAGCCACCGTCGTTTTCCCATTCTCCTATTCTCATTTCTCCTCTGAGGCAATGGAAGCTTCACTTGAACGAGCCCTTCAACGAACACGAACCTAGGAGCGAATGACGTCCATTGTTATGGTCACTGAGGCATTGTCTGTGAGACGAAGCCACCGTAGAAGACAAAGTGAATTTTAGCATGCCTTGTGCATTCCGGATACTTTTATGCGGAACTGATTTTTGACTTCTAGATTTTCTTATCCGGAAGTGATTTATGTGTTGCGGATGGCTTCGTCTGGAAGGTTGTGTGTATACTTCCGCATCCCTATATCCAAAAAACATTTAACTCTTTCGGATATGTACATCCAGAATGCAGAACCCTATTTTGGATGATGATCCGTAAGCCATTGTCCTTCTATGGACATGGGCGTCCGGAAGCTTCATTTACAAATGTTAAAGAAAACAAGGACAAGATGGGGTTTTAAAATGTTCATCGTATGCAGGAAGCAATTGATTGGGTACAGGAAGTAATTGCCTTAAGGAAGGATTGTTTTAATAAAAATTGGGTAAATTATTATTTTTATCTCTCTTAATATAAAGTGTTTAGATACAAGATTTTTTACAAGATTGAAGAACATTTAAAGCAACTTTACAATCGGTCCAAACCAAAACAACTTATTAAATAAATCATTTGAAAATTTAGTAATGCAAACAATAGGTAAAATTTCTTTCTTGGTGGTAAATATTTTTGTTGTAAAAAATGATAGGTCAAATTCTAAAATTTAGAAAGCAATAGATCAAATTCTAAAACGATATCTAAAAGCTATTTACTTTTAGAATAATTATTTGAAATTTGTTTATAACCTTCGTGAGAGGCATCCATTTCTGCCATTAATGAAGCTTGATATGAAATTCCTAATCATCCATTGCTCTTGATATATTTTCTACCTTAAAAATGTAACACCTTAATTTGAAATATTTGAGTTTTTTTCTTGGAAAACCTACTAATCCATTTTTTAATTATTTCTATAACTTTATTTACATGTGTAATGTGTTGATTTATATATATCATCTAAATATATTACAACAAAAAATCATGTATCAATAAAAATATCATTTATAATATTTTGGAATTCTTTTGGTGCTTTCTTTTCAAGTCTTATGCCAGTATGTTCCATTCATAATGCCTAGAAGTTGCTACAAAGACTGTTAGAATTGGTCCATACATTAGTACAAGGCCCAAGAAGCAACCCAATTGGATGAAGGATTTTATAATTGGATAGGCCATGAAGCTTAGGAATGTCTGCCATTATTATGTTGTTTTATTTTTGTTGTTTGATTTTACTATTAAGCTGTAAGGCCCATGGCCATCTTATGTCCTTAAAAGGGACCAACACTATGAATTAAGGAGAGAAGTTTTTGGTTAACCCTAGTTTTAGCATCACAGTAGAAAAGGCCTAACAAATTGGTGCTTTCATTGTTCCTACCATGGCTTCCCACCCTCCATCAAAAGATATGAAAGCGATCTTATCCAGCATTCAAGCAACCCTCACAGACATGAAAAGCCAACTTGAGGACAACACTAGTAGACAATCTACCCTAGAAGCCAGGAATGACCACCTTCAGTCCACCTTCATGTCCATCCTGGACCAGGTAGCACTCCTAACTCAAACAGAAAATAGAACCCCCAATATGAACCAGCAACACAACCCTCATTCCACTCAATCTCACTCCCACCATCAACAATTTCCCACCCCTGCCCTACGACCACCAACATTTAGCCTACCCTTCTTTGACGGTACAAACCCTTTGGATTGGCTTTTTCAAGTTGATCAATATTTTTCCTTCTATCAAATTCAATTGGACCAACGCATTTCCATAGTGGGATTTCACATGCAGGGAGAAGCTCTCTCCAGGTTTAAGTGGCTGCACAACAACATCCTCCTCAACATTCCTTCACAAGAGCTTTGGAGCTCTGTTTTGGCCCATCTACATATATTAATCATCAGGTTGAGTTGTTCAAACTCCAGCAAACCACTTTAGTCATGGAATACCAGAGCAGGTTTGAACGATTGTGCAACTGTGTTGTGGGTCTCACTCCGGAGACCATTCTTAATTGTTTCATTTCTGGATTGAATATTGAAATCCGTAGAGAGCTCACCATATTGAACCCATATTCTATAGCCCAGGCCATTGGTCTAGCTAAGCTTATTGAAGACAAACTT
>Ga0123342_1009997_pt1 | contig 11052 bp, 6 predicted proteins | sample Turbeawhitnodule_FD_89960 | JGI IMG/M metagenome (GOLD analysis project Ga0123342, IMG submission 89960) | Root nodule microbial communities of legume samples collected from Mexico - Turtle bean Mexico white nodule | ecosystem: Host-associated > Plants > Roots > Nodule | place: Mexico: Nepantla... | reverse complement strand
TTGCACACACCACCGATTGTAATTTTTTCCATCAAGGATAGAGACTGATAATTGGGTAGAGTTCATGATAACAGACTAGCTCTTGATACCAGTTGTAGGAACTAATTGAAGGAAATAAGAGAAGACAAAAGGTTGTAGCAACTGATTGAACGTAATTGCACAAAATTGCAAAACTTATCTTATTCATTTTGATTTACTCAATCATATATATAATAAAATTACAATTATTGGAAGCTATAAAATAGGAAAACTAACAGGCATGTAAACTAACCATTAATGCAATATAAACGTAAAATAGTTTAAGGGTAATAAAATCAGAATTAATAATAATAAAATTTGAATAATTAACAACTATAAGCTATAGCTTTTGACCCAATGGTAAGTGTCCAATTCAATAGACATTGTTCTCCCAAAAAAATTATTACCTTTTTTAATATTTTCCTCTAGTAAGTTATTGTTATTTAGGTAAATAAAAAATAGAGATTATTACCTTGTGATGATCCCCATTGGAAATCATTGTTGGTACGAGCGAGATAACCTCTAGTAACACATTGTTCAGATTGTGAAAGACCAATAAATTTGCTAATGTAGTTTTTTACTTAAACCCTCTACAAATTCCTTATCCCTTCATTACCCTTCCTTTTGATCTTCACCTAATTCCTCTCCCAATTTTTCCACATCTTTTGTAGGCTTATTTTCCTCCGTGTTGTTCCAAGTTGTATACTTTTGTTCCTGAAATCATTTTTCCATTCTCACCCTTTTGTAGGACACTTAATGGGCTAGAATTTTATTATGTTAATGGTTTATATGGGTTCATCTCTTTTGGGCCATTGCATCATCTTCAACTATTGGTTGTTTGTAAACTCCATCTTAAGGTATGGAAAGCCCGATATTGCATTAAACCCCATTCTTCATCAAAATACATCTAGTGTGACTTTAATCCCCTTCCAACATTGTTCACTGGTAAGTACTCACTTGAGGGTGTGTCATACTTCCACATTACACACAAAATTTCCTTCTATTATCTTCTAAAATCCATACCTATACTACCAATTAGTTAAAACTAATTTATTGAATATGTGTTACACATTAATGTAGTGATATTCTTATTTATAGTCACTCTCTATTATTCCTACTTTCTCTTTAAATAACACCAATATTTCATAGAGGCTTACCACCTTTGTAATACTAGTCACACTTCTTGCAAATATCGGTACTATGTAACATCTTACGCAAGTCATCCTATTCCTCAATATAAAAAAAAGGTTTCCATTTTCTATGTCGGTAAAAATCATTTTGTTGCTCTTACTACCCATAAATAGTTCTCGAATCTTATCCTCATGTGCCCCCAAAATAAGAATCATATCATCCCTAAGATATGACAATTTAATGTCTTTGTTCGCCTCACTCTACCTTCACCTTTTATTGTGTGTAGCTTATCAAACATTGAAAGGTTGACAACTTTCCAATCCAACTTTTATTTTCCAAAAATTTGTTGATGACCATTTCTTTCTAGTTTTCTTCCTCTATTCTTGTAGTTGTTTTGACTTGTCATCTTTATTCCTTTGTAAAATTTATTCCTTTGTAACTTGGTTTTCGCTCACCACTTTTATGTACAAGGCATGTTGGATCAATCAAGTATGTAGTTGTGCTCTGAAAAAGATTACCATACTCCTTTACTGCTTTTGTTAATCAATGTTGATTTTGTTGTGATATTACCTATGATGTACTTTATCTTAGACAATTTCAAAGATACATGTTAGCCTTTTAAATGACTATTTTGACTAGTCTTATAATGTTTATGTTAAAAGATAGTGGGACACAAATTGACTAAATATATTGAATTACACTCAATATATATCGAATCACACACATATTGTTTGAAGGATTGTAATGTATATCAAATATATTACACGTATAATTAACATAATATTATTTCATTTACTTAATAATAAAAATATCAAATCTTAAATATTACATGCCAATTGTTGTTGCTAATTTCAAATTTAAGATTATTTCCAAGATACTGGCAGATAGGCTTGTACTTATGGCTGCTAGAATAATTTCTCCTAATCAATATGGGTTTGTGCAGGGTAGACAGATTCAGGATTGCATTGGTATTGCTTCTGAAGCTATTAACATGTTTTCTGAAAAGGTTAGAGGAGGTAATGTGGCTTACAAAGTTGATATTTATAAAGTCTTTGACACTCTGAGTTTGAAGTTCTTATTATTAGTTTTGACACGCTTTGGTTTTCACCCCTCGTTTGTCAGTTGGATTAGTACAATTCTCTATTTATCTATGCTTTCTATCAGAATAAATGGCAGTTTGGTGGATTTTTTTTCCTTACAGTAGAGGTGTCAGACAAGGTGATCCTTTGTCTCCTTTACTTTTTTGCCTTGTAGAGGAAATTCTTAGTAGAGGTATCTCTAAGCTTGTGAATGATAATAAAATTCTACATATGACTAGTCCGCAAGGTTATCTCACTCCTTCTCATATTTTATATGTTGATGACATATTTGTTTTCTGTAGGGGGGATAATAAGTCTCTTAGAATTTTGAGTATTTTTCTTAAAACATATGGTGATTTTTCTGGTCAATATGTTAATAATTCTAATAGTAGTTTTTTCACCATGGATAATTCTGCAAGATTTGTTACCAAAATTCAACGTATTTTTCTTATAGTCATGGTTGTTTTTCTTTCAATTATTTAGGAGTGTCTATCTTTGTTGGAGCTCCAAAGTGTCAATTCTTCAACCTTTGGCCAATAAAGTCAAATTGAAGCTAGCATCTTGGAAAGGTAAATCTCTTAGCATGATGGGTCAGATTCAGTTGGTCAATACGGTGATTACTGGTTTCTAACTTATAGTTTTAATATGTATAAATGGCTTGTTTCACTTCTTAAGCAAGTTGAGCAGTGGTGTCGAAATTTTATTTGAATTGGTGATATTCGAAAAAAAGGCATAGTTATTGTGAATTGGGATACGATTTGTTCTTCTTTTGAGAATGGAGGTTGGAAGATTATTAATCTTCGTCATGAAAATAATGCATATCTTCTTAAGCTTGCTTGGAACTTTGTTTATAGCAACAGACATTGGTCTTTTCTCCTGAAAGCCAGGGTTCTTAAATCAAAATACGAGTTTAGAATGATTTATAGATCCTCATCTCTTTGGCCTGGAATTAAGCAGTTTTATTCTATTATACTTGATTACACTTCTTGGACTCTTGTTACAGGTACTTTTATTAATTTCTGGAATGATAAATGGTGTTTTACTACTTCTTTAATAAATATTGCAGGGTTATTTGATGGTGCTAGCATTCTGAATACAGTATCTCAGTTTTGGATAGGTTGTGATTGGAATATTCCTTTGTCTTTACAACAAATGCTTCATTTTTTTAATCATATCATGGTTAGGAAGGAACAGGATGTTCCTAATTGGATTCTAGATGAGTCTGGTCGTTTCACTCTTAAATCGGCTAGGACTTTTTTCTTTGAACTAGGAGTTCCCTGTGGTTAAGGTAAATTCATTTGGTCTTCATTTATTCTACCTTCCAAAACTATAGTACTTTGGAAAGTTTTTCATGGGTGGATTCTTACAGATCATCATATTCAAAATAAAGGTTTGCATATATGTTTTGTGTGTACACTTTGTGAAAAGCACGACGAATCTATTCAATATTTATTTTTTTAATGTTTTAATGCTTTTCATATTTGGAGTTGGGTTGACAGTTTTTTCTTACTTCTCATTTCTCTAATAAAGATGATCTTCTTTGTTTTATTTAGAGTGATGGTAGTCATTTGGTTAAATTGATTAAGCTCGATGTGATAAATTTTTCTATTTGGATGATATGGTGTGTGAGGAATTATGCTAGATTTCAGGATAAGATTGGTGTTTTTAGGGCTATTATGGTAATTAAAGATTTAACTTGTCTAGTGGGAAATTCTTCTAAAACTTCAATGAAGAATGATACGTTGGATTTCAACGTGATTAAGTTTTTTCGTATTAATACTCGTATACTGGTAAAGTTCTTCGTCCTCTTCCTGTTAAATGGGATGTCCCTTCACCAGGCTGGGTTAAAATCAACATTGATGCGACTGCTAGGGGATATCCTGGTCTTGTTACTTGTGGATGTATTTTTCGTGGGAGTATGGGGAAGTTTATTGGTATTTTCTCTGCGTTACTTGAAGTTGAAGTTGCTATGGTTGCTGAGTTTTATGAAGTTATACATGCTGTGGAGGAAGCTCAAAAGATGGGACGTACTAATGTATGGCTTGAATGTGATTCTGCCTTATTTTGTGCTACGTTTACTACTAAGACTAATGTTTTGTGGTTGCTTCTTTATCGATTGAATACTTGTCTTAATTACTGTAGGAAAATCAGGTTTAGGGTTACTCATATTTTTCGTGAAGGGAATGTGTGTGCTGATAAGTTGGCTAATTTAGGATTAATTCATACATAATCATTTCATTGGTATAATAGGCTTCCATCTAGTATGTTCTTAGAATTCTTTATGAATAGGTATAACAATCCACCTATGTATTGTTTTTGTTAACATATGGATTTTGGTTTAGTCTCCCCATATATTTTTTTGTATTTTTTTTAATAATACATTTTTCATGTGATGGCAGATGATTGTTGTTACTTGAGGTGCCAGCCTAGCTGAGATGTCAAGTTGTATAATAATGCTTAACATGAAAGCTTTTATAAAAAAAATCTTAAATATTCATGTCTTAAATACACAACTTTCTTTTCTTATAATAATTGTGCTTGTCTTGAACCAAATTAACTTTCTTAATAATATTTTTGAAATGTGATTTCATGTGTCATTCTTGAAAAATGTAGAGTTGATTAAAATTGTGTGTAAATTCTCCTATGCATTATTTTAAGAGGTTAGTTTTTTGTTTTTTTTTTTTTTTGCTTTTAAGACCTAAATTTAGGGTCTATTAAGAAAACTTCTCCATAAAAATTTGTAAAAGAAAAACATAAGAAAATAAATAAAATAAATTTATTTTTAAGTTATAATCAATTTATGTACAAGTTAATTTGAACAAGTTCTCTTATATCAAGTCTTTAATATATATTTTTTAATTTGTGCGTTGTTATAAAAAAATAATAAAGACTCATATTAACTAATAACATCAAATAAACATGTTTTAAGGAATATAGTTTCAAAGACCATACATCTATTGTGTTTTCATCAAATACAGCATTGTCTATAAAAAAAACTAAACACAATTTGATTTAAGATTCAAACTTTTATGACTATATTTTATTTATTTTTATTTTTCCTATGTTGTCCTTTCAACACTTACAGAAAAGGAGTTTGTTTCCAAAATTTAATATAAAGATGTAGGATCAAAGACAATCAAAAGGCGTGTTTTAGCATAAAAGTAAGGAGAAAAACAAAATTATTCTCTATGCAAAATAAAAAAAGAGTCTACTAACTACAAAAGGATAAGCAAATTACATCTCTTATCAAGTCAATTGGTGAAGTGTATTAAATGACATTTAAGGTCCTATGATAATATTCTTTATCATAAAATACCATACTATATTTTATAAGGAACACATTCAATGTCTACAATTACTATTTTTTGAAATTTTCATATTTAAGTACTCAAAATGAGAAAAGAAAATTGCATGAATATTTATTTAAAAATAAAGTCATGTCATAAAGTGTTATATTTTCTCTTAAAGTTCCTTGTAAAAGATGGACTATTTTAACTCTCTTTTGTACTATTTTTCTAAATTTCTTTATAGCCTAATATTTCTTTAAACTAAAAGAAAATGTTTTAAAAGTAAAAGTTTTAAAAATTCACCTGAACCTACTTGTTTATGTCTTCTTTATTTAGTATGAATGAATTAGTTTTAAATTGGGAAAAAAGTTTTTTTAGAAGGTTTTAAGAAAAATTTATCCAAATAAGTTCTTAAAATAATTAAAAAAATATTAATTTAGTTTCTGATGCTATTGAAAAATAATCTTAATAATAAAATACTTCCCATTATTATTGCTCATAATCAACTAATAGTTATAGAATATTTTCCCTCTGGTTTACAATTGTATGCAACTTTTGATTAATAACTCATCAAGTTAAACTCACACTTCAATGAACTTCACTTGAAATTTGTGGTTAAATGTATTAGAGTTTAAATTTTCATAACTGATACTCATAAAGTCATTATAATAGTGAGTTAAAATGCACTAATAGAATAGAGGTTTTTATATTATCATCTAATGCTTTGTCAAATAAAGTTGTTTTTAAGGATTGATACAGTTAGCAAAGCATGAACTGGACAAAAATTGAGTTCGGTTTCTTTATTTAGTAAACCTATTTACATTCACGTAATAATATTTAAAATATTGAGTTTAATAGCTATCACACATAATAAATAAAAAGTGTCTGCATATTATTCATGCTTAAAATAAATAAAAAAATGTAGTAAACTATAAATAATTACAAAAAAAGTTTAAAGATTAATCATTTATTGTTCACTACAAGTAAATAAAGAATATGAAAAAATATATTAAAATAAATCATGAAATGAAATCTAGATTTATATTTATAAATATATTATTATTTCTGCCTTAGAAAATGACAATTTTTAGTCACATACAATATATAAATAATATTATACAATAATAAAAGATTAATAAGTTAATGTCCGTTGACCCTCACATGTTTGGAGTTTGGCCCAAGAAAATTGTGAGTGTTCCTCGGCTTTTTCTTCTACATCCCTATATCTTCTAACTGCACCCTACAATTATTAAAATAACATTTTACTTTCTGTAAAGATGACTTTTAGAATATCTATTTCTGAAATCTTTTCAAAATCTATTTATAACAAGCTTTTCAAAATTTTCAAAACAAAATTTTTGGTGCAGAATTTTGGAGCAGGATTTTTGGAACAAGCTGTCCAAAACATATAAAATGCATTCCAGATTTGAATCTAAACATATTTTGATTAACATTGCTAAAAAGTTTGATCGATCAATCTTATCTGTTTTGATACTAAACGTTGTGGATGTGTGCTTAGATGGACTCACGTGTTACCATGTGCTTGTGAGTTAGTTAGATATGTTATGAGTGTCGTTCCACTTAATGAAGTTCATGTTATGTGGACCAGACTGATTTTTTTAGATTCATCTAAATGTGATTCATCATCTGAGTTGCCAATTCAACAAGAATGAGATGTCATTATATTCCGGTTCAAACAGGTTGATATTTGTGGTAAAGTGACAATTAAGAACAAGTTGCGTGAAATTGCTTACCTGAACATGACAACAATATGTGCACCACTTAATGCAATTAAGACAAAAGATCCCAAAAGAGTCCAACAAACAAATTTCAGAGGTCCACAAAACGTGAACCTCCATATTTTGAGCATGTAGGTCGCATTCATTTTGTACATAATAACTCATCATCTTTGAAAACCCCAAAGGGAGAGGGAAAGTTTAAGATGACCACCGACACCAATGCAATTCCCATGCTTGATCAATTTTATCCGAAATGTCACCCTTATATGTTGGATGTAATAGATGTCAAAGTTGATGGACATTGTGGGTTTCGTATTATTGCTTCATTGTTGGGGATGAGTGGAGAGTCATGGTCACTCGTCAGAATGGATTTATTCAAAGAAATATCTCGGTGGTGTGAAGAATATGTGACATTGTTAGATGGTAAGATACCAAGAGGTCCCTACTGGTGGATGGGTTGTCAGTCGTAAGTGAATAATCATAATAGTCATTTACATTAATTAATTCAATGTGTATGTTATCTAATTGACATTGTTGTATTTATAGTCTAGTGTTGGGAAATGGATGACAATACCATAGATGGATACTTAATAACAAGCAAATACAATGTTATCTTAGTCTATTTTTCGTTGAAACAAAACATTACCATTGCATACTACATCTCCTACCAATGTTAGTCTACATCGATTAATATGTATTGGTCATGGGTATGATTCACACTTTGTGCAAGTATGATAATTACTCAACACATTACTTATATTCTGTTGTTTACTAATTTCCATTTGTGCTGCGGGTAGAAATGCATGATGATTGTCCCATACCTACCGTTGACATTTTATGGTATACACATTGTTACCCAGAGGCAAGGTTATGGTCATCATACTACATTACTCGGATACAATCTTTTACCCAATTAATTGGTATTAGTACGACATATGTCAATCTCAGAGATGATTGATGTAAACATAATTTATTACTTGAGTTGTGATTCATAACTTATTCATGCTTATGTCAGATAAAAACAAAATATCCAATATTATAATATAAATTAATTAAACCAAATTGTACAAATACAAAGTTATTATAATCATGTAATAAAAAAATATCAACGACATCCACGGACTAAACGTGATCGGCTAGTATACATCACTTTGTCATCTGTGATTCTCCGGACTAATTGCAACGCTGACTCCATACTCTCATATGTTGTAGTGTCTTCATTGACATAACGACAATCTATCATGCGGTGGAGGATAGTGACAATGTGCCTAAATATACCCTACACCAAGTTCAAATAATTGTCAAAAATTAAAATTAATATATTATTTAATCACATATAAAAATAAAAAATCTTACCGAATTTGCATGCTCCTCCTGGGATGAGGTACTTGGCTTATCAGCATCTAAACTACGAAGGCGACAACGTGGACAACTTTGCGCCGATCTCCAAGTTCACCTTTGCAAATATATGGGTGTGACACCGTCATAAATCAAGACATGTACTCAGGAACACACACAGATGGAAGAAACAATAGTAAAACTTGTCACCAAGTGATCTGCAAACTACAACCACCTCTGGTCAATGACATGTGCACAAGGACCCTCAGCCAACATCAGTGGTCGTGGAATGCTCTGCTTGTAGCCAAATGATGCAACACATGCTCGAGCATATGTCTCTGCGATAAGCTGCTCAATCGCAGGTGACCCAAGAATAAATAAATTGTCTCAAATGGCCTACTCAATTTGTGGTCCTCATACGGAGTCCAAATGATTTCATAATGTGTTATCCCATCCAATTGCACCCGTACATCACTCACAACGCAAATTTGATGGGCAACTATGTATCGTGTTGTCCGCAGGTGTACCTCGTCATATGAGTGATTAATATCTCTCCTTCCCATGCCCGAGAAGTACTCATAAATCCATGCTCGAGTAATTCAATCATATTAATTATAAAATATTTAATACGACATTATGGAATATAACATGTGATTGCTAATTATTTGTATGGTTTCATACATGAACCAGTTTCATATAACTACCCAACTACTTTGTGTTGAAGTAACAGGCTTCCCCTAACTGCTCATATAAATGTTAGTGTTGTTGCTCCCCACGCGTATCCATCGTACATACATAGATTGTTGAACAACAATAAGTACGAAATAGATACATAGGTGACACTCTTATCTGCAAATATAATATATCTAACCAGATGAAACAAGTAAGCCTTGGAAGCACACTCGTAAGCGTCATGAACACAACACTCCTCATATATACTTGAAGCTAGTTCAATCGTACGTGGACGCCTTAACATTGTTTCATCTCAGCCTTCGCACGACCATCCTCCACCCTTAGTAACTTTGCTAAAATTGTCGTAGTTTTGTTGTATTCTAAGGGCGCATATGTAGCAAATTGTCCCAAAATGGGGAGGTCTAAGAGATATGATGTTGAACAAGATGACTTTGATGATTTCAAAATCTAGCTTGAAGAATCTGTTGTTGTGTGTGTATAGTTAGGTAGATTTTGAGTTGTTAATTTGCACTTACTTATGATTCAAGTTCATATGATTTGAAATCTCTTTTGAAAGTTTTTTTTTTCAAATATGTGTTAATTTTAGTTAGTTGTTTAGTACTTTAAATCAATAGAAAAAACTTATGATCAAGTCTAATGACTACAACAAGTTTTTCAACATGTTGATTTATCGCGACAGAAGATTGAATAACACTTAAGGATTTAAAAATGATTTTTTTTTCTTTTGTTTTTTGTGTAAAGAAAAATCAGTTTATTATTTCTAGAAATAAACTAGTATTTTATGTTGAGTTTTGTAAAAAAAATGAAAACAATCAGTTTTTTTTTAAAATCAATTAAGTAATTTTAATAGAATATTGTTATGATTTTCAAAATGTTTTAACCATCTTTTAAAGACTATATAAAGATTATTTTCTGAACATTTTACAAACAAGAAAAAAGTTTAATGAAAACGTTTTTCAAGAGAGAAGATCAAAGAGCTTTGAGAATCATATTGTCATCTTGGATCATTGCTTCTATGTGAAATAGGATTCTGGGTTATTTCATCTTCTATTCTTTAAATATGTAAAGCCCAGGTTATTCTAATTCATTATTTTAATAAGTATTGTGTTGTAAAACAGTTTTAGATAGTGTATTTTGAAATTGTGTTTTTGTTGAGAGTGTGGTGTGTTCTGGAAGGGTTCAAGATCAACACTTTTGGCTGTTTTTTAATCTGATTTTGATTACTTAGTGAATTATCAGTGGTGTGATGAGGACTGGATGTAGCTCTTGGTTAAGAGTGAACCATTATAAATTTCTCTGTGCGATTCTCTCTTCCTTACTCTGATAAACTGTTTTATATTCTGTATTGTCTGTTCTGCATAAAATAATCAGTTGATTGGTAAAACAACAGATTTATATTTTTCACAGAATTGTAATTTTTTAAATAACTAGTTGAACATGTAAATCAATTAATTGATTTAATTGATCTTTGCAATCTAACTCTAGTCTTTGTGAAAACAATTCACCCCTTATTGTTTCAGCCATATATTTTAACAAATGACACATCATCAAGTGTGATGGTCATCTCACCTTTGGGAAGGTGGAAGGAGTTTGTCTCCCATGCCACCTCTTGACAAAGGCTAAAATCGGCCCCTTGTCTCCCACCATGATATGAATCCAATAGCAAAGAAGAGATGATTCTTTGACATTCTATGGACTCAACTTGAGTTGGAGATAGCTTAGGCACTTATAATAGAATTGGATCAAGGTTCTATGTTTCAAGAACTC
>Ga0123342_1009996_pt1 | contig 11052 bp, 4 predicted proteins | sample Turbeawhitnodule_FD_89960 | JGI IMG/M metagenome (GOLD analysis project Ga0123342, IMG submission 89960) | Root nodule microbial communities of legume samples collected from Mexico - Turtle bean Mexico white nodule | ecosystem: Host-associated > Plants > Roots > Nodule | place: Mexico: Nepantla... | reverse complement strand
GTTGTGTGTTCTTGAGGTATTCAAGATCAACATTCTTGGTGTGGTTTGCCAAAGGTAGTGTGTTTCTTGAGGGGTTCAAGGTCACTACTTTGGTGTGTGGTGTTTGTAATCTGGTTTTGATTGTATAGTGGTTTTCCCAGTGGTTTCTGGAGACTGGATGTAGCTCTTGGTGTAAGAGTGAACCAATATAAATTGCTTGTGTGCTTATCTCTTACCCTTAACTCTTTAAATTCTATTTTTAAGTTGTTTAAGTTCTAACTAGTATAAACAACCGATTGTTTTTATGATATCATCTTAAAACAATTTTAGGTCTTTGTTTCCTTGATTCTTTTCTCTGTAATTCAGCATTGAATTTCATTATACCTTTAAAGTTTGCGGAAATCTCTTATAAACAATTCACTCCCCTCTTCTTTAAAGCCATATATTCTAACAACTTCAATCATGGTACAAAAAGCCATATATTCCTACATAAAACCCAAATAAGATCCAACATGATCCAAAGAAATAAACCCTCAAAGACTAGATGCACACGATTTGTAACGTGCATCAGACATAAAAATCATGGTCATTGTTGTTATAATCTGACTTTTTTTATAATAAATTTTAAAATGTAATACGTGATTTCCAACTAGGGTAATTTGAATATTAAATTATTAAATTTTAAAATGTAACATGTATAAGTTTTTTTTAGTGTAACTATTAAGGTATTATTTTGATCATTTAACTATAAGAAAATCATTAAATATAAATCAATTTAGAGACAAAAATTAATTAGTTGTTATATTGACTAAATTAGATATTATTTTAGAGACTAAAAAATTGTTGATATCCAAATTAGTTTCTATTATTGATAAATAATTTCTAAATTGGTATCTAATTAACTACCAATATTTATCTAAAAACTTTGTAGGTAAATCAACATTACCTACAAATTACCCACCGATCAAAATTCATATGTAATGTGGATGTAAGTAATTTAACTACAGACAGTGTGTTTGTGGGTAACAGAAAGAGTAGTTACCTACCAACTTCAGTCCCTCGATAAATTAATAGATAATTCAACATATTTTTTTTTTAATTTTTTAATTTTTTTTATTACATATTATTAATATTAATAATATTTAATATTATAAATATTATTTATATTATTACCTATTATTAATATTATTAAATATTATTTATGTTATTAATATTATTAATATTATTCTATATTACTAATATTATAAATAAATAAATATAAATATAGGTGGATTGGGATTCTTTTCGTGCAGCATAATGATCCGAGGAACCACTTTGAGAGTTTCTCTTTAGATCACATAAACTCTAAACAAACAAAATAGTATTTAAGTTACATATGGCGCAACTCAAGTCTTGATTATGGCTGGCTAAAATACAGGAAGAAATCATTCACGTACTCCCTCTCATAATGGATTATTCCTAAGTGTATTAAAAGTTGTCATTAAAAAAGAAGTTGGGCAGGGGTGTGCAAAGGAGTAGAAAACAGCAGGGGAGGGTCTGGTCTGAGGGGGCTGGGGCATTTAAAAACGCACACAAGTGCTCTTAAAAGTGTGTATGCTGTTATGAGTGATTTTAGTCTTAGTAATGATCTTAACTAAAGACTAGGAAAGGTTACTTATTTGTGCAGGGTGACAAGGATTGGAAGGAAGGGATCGTGAAGTAAAATAAATGAATTAACTTATCAAATTCTTCAAGCCGCAGCAGAGGACGATGTGTGCGACTATGGTTGGCGATGATTAACATGGGTGGATGAAGGAGTGCTGGGCTGCATTGATAATATCAGTCTTTTTTTGGTGTATTTTTTAGGTTGGACTGTATGACTAACATAATTTGTATGTTTTGGTGATATGTACAGGGCCATAAGTGAAGCCAATTAAATCATTCCCAGCCAAAACAACTCCATTTTACCACTGTTAAAATGATTTTTTGTGGCTAGGAATGGTCTCTTGTAAACAGGTGGTAGTTGGGGAAGGATGAGGAGATGAAAAGGATGCATATCTTTTGCAGCAACAGTAGTTTCAAACAGTAGAAAGACTTTGTAGAGTTGGTGCTGTTGCTGTAGGAAAAAAGGAAAGCTATGACTTAAAAGAGAAGAATTCCTGGACCAATTACAGGGATATCACAAGGAGAAGGTTACAGTGATCAAAACCCACCCAAATTTACGAAGAGGAAAAAGAGAAGGGTAGTTCCTTTTGATGCATAGGCGTCTAGTGCTCATATGGGGAATGCCTAATAACCCTCATTTGGTTTGAGCAATCTTGTTACAAGTGTATAGAATACCTAAAAGGTGGAATGTATAAAAGGATTGTGAGACCCAAAAGTATCACATTTTAATTTAATTTATTTTTGTTGATAATTTTTTTTTAATATTATTAAATATTAATAATATTATAAATAGTATCAATATTATAATAGTATTAATATTATAAATAATAATAATATTTTTTTATTAATATTATTAATAGTAATATTATTCGTAATAATATTATTAATAGTAATATTATTCGTAATAATATTATTTTTATTAATATTATTCGTAATAATATTATTTTCATTAATATTATTAGTAATAATATTATTTTTATTTTTATTAATATTATGATTAATATTATTTATATTATTAAAACTTTTAAAACTATTAAGATTATTTATATTCTTAATAAAAATATTTATGTTAATAATTAATAATAATATTTAATTTATTTTAGATATAGATTCGTGGTTAAAATTTGTAGATAATGTAAAATTTACCTACGAATAGAGATCTGTGGGTAATAATATGTAGGTAATAATCTGTAAATAAAGTTGAATTTACTTACATATTGAGATTCGTGAATAATATCAGTAGGTAATGATTCGTGAATAATATCGGTAAATAATGATGAATTTACCTATGGATTCAAATCAATAAATAATATGTGTAAATAATATTAAATTTATTTACGGATTTAATTTAATTAATAAAAACTAATTATTTTTAATTTTTAAAATTATTTTTTTTAATAATTTTCTAGTAATGTTTGTACCTCTATTAAAAAAAACTTAGTTGTTGTATACATATAGTTTTGTCTGCTCATAAATGTAATTGGTTCACTACACAAATTTGTTTGAGAAATATTTAAAGCTTTGTTAAAAAAATTAATTATTTCAATAGAATTTTCAATGGATGCCCATTATAACAATTTTTTTTCAGTAAAAGTAATGTTATGAAAATATTAAATTCATCAGTTTAATGCAAATTTGCAGGTAATTATAATACGGGATAATTATGGACAAACATTAAAGAAATGATTTTTTTTGACGAAATTAGTTATCAATTAATTTTTATATTTGATTATAACAACTACCTTTTTATGTTACCAAATGTTTTATATATTTTCGAATAATTTTCAGTTTTTTCTGTTGGTGAAGATATACTAATTTTCAGTTGCTTTTTGACCAATGTTTGTGGCATAGTTGGTCGGTCAAGTGGCTCTGTAGTAGGGCTCCTTTGTCGGCCCTAATGGGCCACAAGTGAGAGAAGATGAAGCTGGAAAATGGGTGGCTGAGAATGTATGCAAGGACCAAACTTAGTACTTCTTTCACTCCTAAAGTCATCACATATAGGTACCTATAATAGTTGCCTTACAACATTCACCTTCTGTTCAACTACCATAATCTTATCTAACTATAATAGTGAAAATTATATTTCTGATTTATAAACACAATGATCACTTACAATACAGTTATAATACGATGTCTGTTACAGAAAATAAACCATGTTTTGATGCCCTTTTGTATTGCTTAAAATTGAAGAGCAGTTTATTGTGTTTGCATATGTTTGAACAAAGCTACATCGGAGACAGCAAAATCTCTGAGGTGAAAACCATGACGAGGACCGTTCCAATTTCCACCCAAATCCAATGATGTAAGACATGATGCTACAGCTGCTACCGAAGTTCAATGTTTCACCTTAGAATAATATATTACCCACACATGATGAACAAAAAGTTATTATTTTATTAATTTCATGATCTTTGTCCAATCCAACCCTCAGCTTCACAATGATAATAATATTCAGGTAACCCAATCAGAACTCTACAACAAAACTTTTTGTTCCTTAATTCACTGCAACTAAACTCTGGTTGAAAGAGATGAATTAATTTGATCATTTTCTATTTTCAAACATTTTATTTGAGTGACTCACGTAGCATAACCCCTTCTGTATAATGTATCATCCTTGTGACCTCACCTTCAATCTGGTTGAGAACCAGAAATTCTAACATTCATTTATGAATAACTCCAAAAAAATTGTTTGAGGTGACCCTCCGAAGGCCTTTTAGCCATCACCAAAATTTGTGATACATCCACATACGTTGAACTCTCTAAAACAATCTCAATCACAGGGTATCAGCATATTCATTACTTTTCCAATGCATTGAACCTATGGTGAATTTGGCACTTATGTGTAGCAAGTATAAATAAAATGGTAGATGTAACAAGGGTTAATAATTTTTTGGTGAGCCACAATGGAAGAGGACTCCTCTAAGGACAAAAACTTGCACACCAAGAAAGAGCCACACTATAGAGGAGTCCGGCAGCGGCCGTGGGGGAAGTTCGCCGCCGAAATTCGGGACCCCACCAAGCATGGTGGCCGAGTGTGGCTGGGCACATTCCTCACGGCGGAGGAGGCTGCCAGAGCTTATGACCGTGCTGCCTTTGAGATGAGAGGTGCTTCAGCCGTTCTCAATTTTCCAAATGAGTATCCTTCATGCTCTTCTATGAGCTCCTCTTCGTCATTAACACCTTCTTCTTCTTCTTCAATGCTTAAACATGATCATGGTAAACAAGTTATTGAGTTTGAGTGCTTGGATGACAAATTGTTAGAGGACCTTCTTGATTTTGATGACTATGCCTACGAGAAAGACTTGCCTAAGAAGTGAACATTAATTTGTGTGATCAAATTTCTATGCTATAGATCATTTCAATGCTCCTACCTACCATAATGTCTTCATCATAAATAATTTTATTTTAGCCAGTATTTTACTTTAGTGTGTTCTATTTGTAATATATTTAATTAAGAATGATATGACTGAACCTTTTAATTACTTTTATTGATGTCTCCAATTCTCAGAATAAAATAGAATAACTTGCATATCTGTTCACCATTGTGTAATATACTTAATCTTCCCTTTACCATTAAATTTCAATTTCTTTATTATTATTATAACATATATAAAATAAACATCTATAATAAAACAAAAACTACATCTTCCTATGGCAGGTGACATGTATAGTTTACTTTATTTTAATTAAAAATATTTAAGCACTATAGTATTAAAAATAAGAAAGTCTGCATATAAAGGTATGAGTCGGTTTTCACTTGAGTCACCTGAGCAATCAGCATCACAGAGAAGTCAGCAAGATTAAGAAATTGTATTAACTTTTTTGGACATAATATCAAATCATTCCTTTATTTTCTATTCATTCTTTACTTTACATGTCTTCTCTTTATATATATAGAGAGATAAATAAATAAAATTAATTATTTAGTGGAGAATCACAAATAATGTTGGTTGTAGATGTGGCATTTACTAGTGATATATTCAACATGTAAGTTTTTAATTCCGAAGTCAGTAAATATGATTAATATATAACATATGAAAAAAATGGGGCATGAGAGAAGTGATTTCCAGTTAGATAGATAGATAGATAAAATGAAAATGAACTAAAATAGTATTGGATGGTAAAACTGTGACAATTTTTTTTTTTTTATTGAATTATCCTAAGGTAAGTAATCATAGTTGAATCATAAAAAGCAAATTTTATTAGCTTTTAAAAGAAAATGTGATATAATTAAATTTATATTGATTCTACCAGTTTAATAGTCAATAAAAATATCATACTTAATTAAGTTTTAAGAACTTCATAAATTTAAGTCTTTTAATTAAGTTTTTATTGATTTTTTATTTATTTATATTTTTCAATTAAGTATCTTATTGTATGTTGATTGAGTAACATTATCCTATCTCGTCATTTTATCTTTTGTAATTAATATAAAGTGATGTGGTTATTACTGTAAACAATCAAAGTTACATGTTATCTTAAATTAACTACAATATTTATCACATAATACATTAAAAAAAATCATTAAATAAAAACCAATTTTTAGAGATAAAAATAATTAGTTGTTATAGTGACTAAATTATAAACAATTTTAAAGACTGAACAAATTATTGATTTCTAAATTAATTTTTATTATTGATAAATAGTTTCTAAATTGGTATTTAATTAGCTACCAAGTTTTAACTACCAATTATTTATATTCTAAATTTGGTAGCAAAAACCTTGATAGCTAATTAGATACCAATTTATAAACTATTTATCAATAATAAAAACTAATTTAGAAAACAATTTTTTTAGTCTCTAAGATGATTTCTAATTTAGTCAATATAGCAACTAATTATTTTTTATTTGTAAAATTAATTTCTATTCAATGATTTTCTTGTAGTGATATTATTTTATATTAATTATAAAACATTTTATTTCTTAACACATAGAAAATAAATATGTAAAATAACGGGATAAGATAATAACCACATCATCCAATTAAATAAAAACAATTAAGACTCAATTGAAAAATATAAAAAAATTTAAATATTTAATTGATAACTTTTTAAATAAAAATCCAATTAAAAATACATAAATTTATAAATCACTTAAAACTTAATTAAACCAAAATATTATAACTGTAGATATGCATGTTCTATTGTAATGTGGACTATAATATGAGCTAGTTAGTTTACTTTTCAGGAAGTTTGAATAGGAATAGGAGGGCTTAAATAGTAATACCCATTGGTGTCCGCCATTCCTAATCGGGTTATAAGTTCAGGACTCAAAACATAGGATTATTTTTTAAAAGTGGACCAACATGTTCATATAATTGAAGGCAATTGCTTCCTGTACCATATCACTACAACCAATCACAGGGGAAAAACCAAAAATACCCTTGGGATACATATAAAATTACATTTTGGACTCCCTTTTTCAGAATACAATAATCTCTTCTAGATAAATTTTTTCGGAATGTATTATTTTCAGTTCCAGATTTTTACCCTTGATTGATTTTCCGAATTTTTATATCCGAAACACAAATATCTCTTCCGAATTTATTTTTCCAGAATACATTATTTTTAATTCTAGATTTTTATTTTCGGAATAAAGGGTATTTTCAGAATTTTTGAAATTATGTTGGGTGGAGGTTCAAAATGTTCAGGGAGCATTTGCCATAATTGAAACGTAACAAGCTTACAGATTTAGAGGACGATTCTATTTACACTTTTTATGTGTTTGGAAAATACTTTAATTTTACCTTCTTTAACGTTGTCCCTATTTTAGCATTTGCCTTATTCATTTAAACTAATTTTTGAAAGCCTAAAAATGTTAACAATTCCACAACTTAGTTATGCAAGTATTGCAACTTTTTACCTTTTTATAAATTTATTTATAAAATGTATTAAATATATATTTTTAAATCGAGACATATACTTATTTCCAAAATATTTTGAAAACGAGTTGTTAGAACATACAGAAACCAAAACCAGAGAGGGTGTGAAGAGAAAAAACAGGGGTGCAAGTAAAAGAACCCTTACCTTAAGTTAGATTAGGAGTTATTCTACATAATAATCAGTCATTATACACTATTTGAACGTGCATGCATGCACCCCAACTTAGGGTGTGTTTAAATAAACAGCTAAGTGTTTATTGAATTATTATTTATTACGCCAACACTTAAGTAAAAGCTATTTTAATAATTAAAGAAATAAACTATTTTACGTAAGTTATAAGCAGTTTTCATAGGATATTCTAAATGCTTATAAAATAAGTCATTGTAAGTTGCACACTTCTAAACAAGTACTCCCAAACATTTTCACAATTGTTTATGATATAAAATATAAAAAAAAATCCAAATAAATTGTAAATTAACTCTTTCAAAGTCACCCTTATTTATGCAGCCTATTTGGATAATGCAAAAATAAAAAACCATTTGAAGATAAAAACACTAAGATTTTTACTAGAGAGTCATAAATTAACCATACAAATAAATCTCACACACCAAATTAAATTCAAAATCTTGAACACATTTTTAAAAACATTATCGTAAAAAGCATTGTTAACTGTATGTATAATACAGGTTGCAGTTTGGATAATTTATACACTCCGACAAAAACAGTTAACATTGTGTTGTTCATGGTTGTATGTGTATAGTACATCTAATACCGTATGGAATTTGTTTCATTTTTTTAAAAATTAAAATAATTTATGCTACGACATCTCACAATACACACAGGTGTGGCCACATGGTACTTTGTTTGGATCTCAAATCTATTAAAAATAAAATAAACTTTTGTAAAATTCAAGTCATAAATTATAAAACAGATATATTTTAATAAAATAATATTATGTAACATGGTAGCTTGAAGGAGGTATTATTAATTTACTATTGACAAAAGTAGTAAATTAAAATTATTAAGAGGACACAGAGGTGTATGCACATGGTGCTTTGTTTGGTCTGAATTCTATTTTAGTCAACATTTATGTAAGATGCAAGCTTCTAGATCGTGTTATTATACATTACTCCCAAAAATATTTAAAACATCAGCGTACCTGTTAAGTTGTTCTTCTGTACGATAATACATGATAGATACTTTTACCACTCTTGACCAAGAATATAGGGAGAGTATATAAAATAATATACTCAAATAGTTTTAATGTTTATTTTTTTTTATGTAAAATCATTAAAATTCATTTTGTTTATTTATTTTAATCGCCATAATTTTATATAATATATTGGAGATGATATTATTTGCATATTTTAATAAATAGTTTTGCTTCTCTTAATAAATAGTTGTGCTTTTCTTTATTGCAGTGATTTGTTTATAAACTTTGGCGATTGATTTTTTGCAAAAACTATTAGTCAAGTGAAGACCTTTTAAAGAAAATTTTATTATGTCTTTTTAAATAGATAAAATATATTATTTAATTGTTTATATCTTATATAGACGAAATATTTGTTATAATTTCCTATAAATAATCTCTACAAAACAACTTGTTAATGAGTTCAAGTGAAGTTTCTTCTTTTTACCATGTTTTTTTATACAAACTTAAATTCAAACTCAATATTGTATATAAACAAACTTAATGGTGTAGATAAATCCATAACAATAAAATAAAAAGGGTCAGGGATTCACGTAAATTATTATTTTTAACTCAAGAAGTGAATCTTTCATAAAATTTCATATTCATAATAAATTATCATTAAGATGTTTACCTTAAAAATCCAAATTAATTAATACCTTAAAAACTGTGCTTTGAAACTTGGCTAATAAATTATAGCTGAGAGGGATGAAGAAACGACAAAACAGTTTCCTATTATGACAACTTTTCCTTTGTTTCAGAACCAGATTGGAACACGTTTCACGTGCCTTCAGAAATTTTGTTTGAATCATTGTCAAACAATCTAGATAAAGTCCACGTTTGACTTTCTTTCATTAAAAGAAAATAAGTACTTAACATCGATCTGTTAAAAACTGACAAATCTGATGTTAATTTGTTAAAAACTTACATTAACAGGTAAAATCTTTTCCTGATGATATTTAGTTAATAATGTTGGATATGCGTTTCATATGTATTAGACTTTAAACTATAGATGTTACTTTATTATTATTGATTGTTGAAGATTGATTCTAATTAATTTTAGTTAAATTGATACTAATTTATTATTAATTTATCATTAATTTTTAATTAAACAATTTAGTATGAATTAAGTTGACATTAATATATTTTATTTTAAAATTTATTTAATTTACATAAAATATATTTTTAATATTAATTTAATTTATATCGGTTTAATCGATGTTAATGATAATAATTTTTTTAAAAGAAATCTCAATGTCTTCATCTTTAACAAAATAATATCATTTTTTTTGAACTACTTGAAATGAGCATAAGTTTACCTCAGGACGTGTAGAACTCTGAATAAAATCAAGTGGCTCAAGTTGGGGGGATAGTTTTCGAAACTAGTAAGAAAGGATATGAAAACCCAACTTGAGACACTTGAACTAGTTTCAGAATTTTGCAGATTATGCAAACTTGTTGGACGAAATTCAAATATTAGAAAATCCGAGAGCATTAGGGTGGATTTGGTCCTATGGTTTGGTCGATTCGAGAGCAATGTTCTTGTTGGAAAAAATTCGGAGAATTAAAAACTTGAGAGCATTGGCTGCTGGGTGAGCCACTCTCATTGGGTGAATCTGGTTCCAATGGTTTGGTTGCTAGGCTAGCCTGAAATTCACTGGGGAATTTGGTTCCAGGGCTTGGTTATTAGGCGAGCTTGAGCCTCACTGGGTGAGAATGTTCTGTAAAGGGAATTATGATTGTGAAAGGTTCTAGTATATTTTAAAAGTTAAACTTGTAGATGATTGTATGATATATTGAGGTAGTGAATAAATTATGAATCATGTGAAAGTGTGATTGAGACGTAGTATTTTTAGGAAAGGGGAAACACCGTGTTGAGATTGTTTAGGATATGCATTGAATTAGAGATTTATCTAGAAGGAGATATCCCGATTATACTGATATATTTGAGTTATATAGATGAAAATTATTAGGTGGTGAGAGTTGAAGGAGGTTCATATGACTAAGTCTACAATTTGAAAGATAACTCGTCTGAAAAGTCATATGGATTTATCATGTCATATGGCATATGAGAGGACTTAGTTCCTTTGTTCATGTAGTTGTGTGGAGAGAAACTTAGTACGACAAATGTATAACTTTGAGTCAAATTCAAGACATGTGTCTTTTGGAAGTAGAGTAAATTGTTTATGTATGTATATCAGTTCTCTTATAAATAATTTTTTTTTTTTTTTTTTGATCAGCAATGAATAAAATTAATAAAAAGAGATACTTTAGGGGTATCCCAACCCGTATACAAAACACATGGTTACTCCTCCTTATGACTTATAACTACACACTTGCAATATGAGCTAAGCATGT
>Ga0123342_1009995_pt1 | contig 11053 bp, 2 predicted proteins | sample Turbeawhitnodule_FD_89960 | JGI IMG/M metagenome (GOLD analysis project Ga0123342, IMG submission 89960) | Root nodule microbial communities of legume samples collected from Mexico - Turtle bean Mexico white nodule | ecosystem: Host-associated > Plants > Roots > Nodule | place: Mexico: Nepantla... | reverse complement strand
TTTTACTTCCCTAAGCTCTTATACACAGGTACAAGCATGCAATCCAACACAGAATACTTTCATGAGTTTATTTTATGCAACTGGTAGTTTTGCATTTTGAGAATCATGAAGAAAAGATGAAAAATTTTACATTTTGTGTTGTATATTTATAAATTTAAAAAAATCAAGTGCACATGACCCAAAGTGAAGATGGAAAATGAGATTTTGCTTATACTTTTTATTTTGAAATTGGAACTGTCAAGTTATTCTTTCAAAATCTCTACGTAACTTTTATTTTGAATTTTTATGTGAAAACTTTGGATAGTGTTGATTACTTTTCATTCAGTTTCATGTATGTCTTGTTGGTTGATCAATTATCCAATTTGAAAAGATATAAGAAAGTGGAAGCTTGGATTAGTTTTGTACTCATGGAACTTAAATGAGTTGTACAAATTTATTAAAAATTTGCTTGATATATGGAAGACTAAAAAGATTATGGGAAAAATAAAATTTTTTGAATTTAGTGTTGATGAATTGCCAACCAAGAATCTCAAATATAATTCATAGTGTTTATGATAACCATGTATTAGTTATACTTTTGCTTTAGAAGTATGCATCATTTGATGAAATTATTAACTTCTTTTCCAATACAAAATTAAGATACAAGATAAAAATAATGTGATCCTTATTTTTAATTTTTATTTACTTTAAATAATTTTCTTTATATTTTATAACATGATCCTTATTATTTTATATTTTCGATAAATATGACTTATTAACAAACTTCTGTTTTCCAGGCTATTTCTTTTCTTTTTTAATACAAAGATAGTATTGTTTTTTTGCTATTTTTGTTATTTGTTTGAGAAATTATTGTTATTATTTTTATATTTATATTTTTTTTTGGTGTTACCTATTGCTGCACTTAACTCATACTCAATATAATCATATTTTTATCGTGTGTATTAGATAAAAATTTATTTTTCTTACTTATACCATGAATATTAAAATTTAGTTGTTTTTAACTTTTATAGGATAAATTTGTAGAACAACTTTCTGTGTGGTGTTCTTAAAATAATGTCATCTCTTCATCAACCTTGTGCTCTGCAGCACCCTCTAACCCTCTTTAACGCATCAATTTTGATGCTCACAACATTAATTGCATATAATTTTTTAATATAAGAACAATTCGAAAGGAAAAAAAGGAATATTTCAAGGATTCATAGATTGGGAGAAGAGTTATATTGTACCATTTATACAGTGTAATGCACAATACTTATTACCATCATAAATATTAGTATACATTATAATCAAGTTTTAAAAAATATATAAAATAATAAATTGTTTAAGGTTGCTTAAAATTTCTTCTATCGGAATGAAATAAGTTACTTGAAAGATAAATCTATATTGAAAGACTTTAAAGGTTGGATATGATATAAATACAGAGAGGTAAGACTTTAAAGATATTGGATATCTTATGAATACTTATATATATTTTTTAATATGGTGTGTTGTGTTGATTAGATCAATTGTGAGATTTTCTTTTATGATTTGATTTAAAATCTATTTTAGAAAACTTCTCAAAATGCATTAGAGTTGATAAGATTTTTTTAATTAATTAAACTATATTTTTAATATATTAAAATATTAAAAGCATGAGCAATTCTTCATTGAGATTTCACCTGGTTTATTCTTTTGTAGTATTCTTGTTGATGTAGCAACTACAAGAAACATCAAATAACATACTAAATAAAACAATTAATTATGTAGTGTGCATTCAAATATTCATGATTATGACTATGTCACTATCCTACACCATAATTCTTTTTTATCACTCATTAATGTCTTCGAGGTATGTATGTTGCCCATTTTTACACACACTTCTATTTTGTAGTCCAAGTTCTTCACTTCTTACTAGCCTTTCAGCTATGTGGGACTTGGAATACTTATTTTGTATCTTAAAAAACAAAGTTTAATTATTATTCCCTTAAGATGACTCTCTTCATCTACCTCGGCCACCAAGTGCATTAAGATATTTGCTTTCTGTCCGGAATAATAAATTATTTGAAAATACCAATTTGTAAAAATAGAGAAAAGTAATAATGGTTTGCACTTGGTGTCATTGAATGATTGTTCATTTACGACACATCACAATCGTAGAGTGCAATCTTATTGTGGGATTACAAATTCAAAAGCTAGAATTTGTAGTAAGATACTAATTAATTAACAGAGTAATATGAAATGAAAATATGAGAGGTATATCCTAATGTTGTAATAATGTTGTCTTCTTCCTTAGAAGCAAATCTATTCCCTCAAACTAACATAAACAACACATAAAAGTGACAATGTATCTCTCCTTTTTCCTGATTTTGAAGGTCATATTTCTAGTTAAATTTAGAATAACTGAATAAGGTTTTGGTTCAAAAAAGTTGGACCAACATATGCTACATGAGAGAAAGAAAACATTTTTTTCGTGTTGAATGCAATTATTATTTAAAAACTAAATCACTATGGAGAATAAAACTATATCAAACCTCACAAGTAAATAATGGAAACACCTATATATATGTCATTAAAAACTAATAACATATGTTAATTTAGTATTTTTCTAAAGGATAAAATTATAGTAATCTTGAAACAATGATAGTTTAATATATAGACCTAAAGAAGGCTAAATAAACAATAAGAAAGTAATATATGTATTATAGACAATACAATATCATAAAAAAAAATGATGTTTTAGTTACATAGTACAAAATCAAGATGAGAAATTTAAAAACTATATACAAGGAGTTGCGCAAACGCAAGCCACACTACCACAAACTATGACGTAGGATCTGTCATTTATGACAGACCTTAAAACATTACCCCTCCAATGTGCAATGGAAGTTACTGCCTTAGGTCATGGGCCTTCATGATCAACCATAAACCATGTCCAGATAAGTATGGAAAATAATCATACGCACTTTCATTTTATATTCTTTGGTTCTCATTACTTAATCTATACTGAGCAATGTGGGATTAACACATTTGTATACTCTGCACGTGTCTTGACTTAATCATTTTCCTCTACAAATGATTCTCTTCATTGACATCTATTAGTTTGCATATGTATGAAGCTCATTTAATTTCTATAAAGAATAACAAATAAATAAATCAACAAATTGTTATTTCCAAACAAAGGAATAAATGTTGAGTTGCTGAGAAACAAGAAGTTTTTGGTAAGATGATATATAATTTCATAATTTTGATATGGTAAATTATTGACATTGTCTCACAAAGCCAAAGGGTATCTGAGTGGTGTATATTGTTGCATGCATGCATGGTTCCATAGACTATGAAAATCATAAGTACTTGAGAGGCTCAAAGTAAGGTACTAACAGTGACTAGTTTTAGATATAAAGAATTACCATGACAAGAATTGTGGTATGGTACGAAGTTTTATTTTCTTTCTACTTGTTGTAAAATAGATCTAGATCCTATAAAGTAAGCAATTCAACTTAGAGAGTAAAATAAGTAATCTTAATCATTGATATTGCATACACATATAGATATTTGTCATCAATGATTAAAATGACTTATTTTATTTTACTCACTTTAGATGATTGGATCTAGTAAAATATTTTTATCTCAATAATTATGTGATTGAAGCACTATTTCATTCCGTTTGAGAGGTATAGTTATCTCCAATGTGTTGTGTACATTATAACTTCTTTTAGATTTGTGCATCAATTCTTTTGATGTCATTGTTGATAACACTGACGAATGCATTATTCTGGCTAATGAAAATCTCTACCAAGGATCGATATTCATTAATAATGGTAAGGGGAAAATTGCATGATCTTTTTCCTCTTTAAACTCTTATACACAAGTTTCGGCATTCAATCCAACACATAATACTTTCATATGCGTTTATTTTAGGAAACTAATAGTTTTGCATTAAATAAATCTTTTGTTGACATATTTTAAGAAATATTTTGTTGAATTAGACCGCAATATTTTTAATCACCATAAACTTTAATATTAGAAATTTAAAAAACTGTATAGAAGGAGCTGCGCGAACGTAAACTCCACCACCATAAATTATGACGTAGGTTCTGCCATTTTTGACAGACCTTAAAGCAGTACCCCTCCAATGTGCAATGGAAGTTACTACCTTAGGCCATGGGGCTTCATGATCAACCATTGACCCCGTCCAGGTAAGTAAGGAAAATAACTATAAACAGTTTTATTTTATATTCTTTGGTTCTCATTACTTAATCTATACTGATCAATATGAGATTAACTCATTTGTATACTATGCACATGTTTTAACTTAATCATTTTCCTCTACAAATGATTCTCTTCATCAACATCTCTTAGTTTGCAAGAGTATGAAGCTTTTTTTATAAAGAATAACAAATATTATCAAAATAAATAAGGAAATTATCACTTCCAAACAAATTAATAAATGTTGAGTTGTTGAGAAACAGGAAGTAATTGCTAAGATGATATATAATTTCAAACTTTTGATATGGTAAGTTATTGACATGGTCTCACGTAGCCAAAGGGTAAGTGGATAGTGTATGTGGTGAACCTTGATGCTTTCATGGTTTAACAAATTGTGAAAGTAAGAAGTATTTGAGAGGCTAAAAGTAAGGTACTAACAATGATTAGTTCCAGATATCAAGAGTAACTTTGACAAGAATTGTGTTATCTTGAGAAATTTTACTTTCTTTCTACTTGTAGTGAAACAACTCTAAATCCTTTGAAAGTGAAAACACAAACTAGTGTGGTGCTTCTTTGTTTTATAATAATCATTTACTATTGTTTAAGGAATGCGTTAAATTAAATTTTAGATTTAAGTGTATGTGTTATTTTAGATTTAACTTTTCACAATGTCCTAAAATTACTACTTTTAATTGAAATTATTATAATGAGACCACACATTTATTCCTTATATTTGTAATAAAAACTTGTAATATTATTGGTCACTAAAATTAATAAAATAATTCTTATAATTATATATTTTAATTAATTTTTTTCAAATTATAATCATGATAAACAAATCAAAATATAAAATAAATAGAATAATTACATAACTATAAATTATGCAATGAAATTATAGTGATGCTTTTCTATCTAACAAAGTAAGTATATTTTTCTATAACTTCACCCCTCCATATGTTCTATGTTTTTGAAGGCTTTTTATAAATGAGATCATTAATTGAAATTGAAATGAGTCTTAAAATTGTTTTTTCTTTTATGTTTAATTTTATTACCGTTGTATTTGTTGGTGTGTGGTGTATTTGATAAATCCAATACCTATATTAAAGACTTAAAGATTGGATATGTAATGAATACTTAGATGCATTATTAAGACTAGCGGGAACACAAGCACTGACGTGCCTGTGTATCCGCATTTTTTATTTTTGTTTCTTTAGTATTTTTTTTTATTTTTCAAAAACAATTTCTCTTAATAAAATTAAAATGAGAAGTTAAAGAGTATATAATTAAATAGTAGTGTGTATCTGCATTTTTTATTTCTCTTTCTTTAGTATTTTTTTATTCTTCAAAAACAATTTCTCTTAATAACATTAAAATGAGAAGTTAAAGAGTATACTGTTAAAGAGTAGGTTAATAAAATAGTGGAGAGCGGTAATTAAAAGTTGCATATGACAAAGAGAATGAATGAATTTATTTATTTACATGAAAGTGAGAAGGAAAGAGAAAAGAGAGTGAGAAGTATGGTAAAAAAAAAAATGTGTTATGTGTAGTGGAGAGAGAAAGTGGGTAAAATCAATTTTAAAATTCTACAATTTTAATAAAAGAGATATCAATTTAAATAAAAAAAAGTAACATAACAAATCTCCACTCTCTAGCTAAAGTGGTCCACAAAATATTACAAATATCTTTAATTTTTTATTTAATAGAGAAGAAGATCTTTAAAACAGAAAAGTAACTAATCAATCTCTTCACTCTCCAGTTAAATAATAACAAATAAAATAAATTTTAAAATTTTAAAATTATTTTATTAATTTTTGAAATTATAAAATGTCCAAATTACCAAAATAAATTAATACAATAAATTATTAAGTAAGGATAAAATGTAAAAAATTAAGAGCAGTTAAGAGGGGAATAAGAAATGACACAATAACCATAATACAATAATAAAATTAAATATTAATATAAGGATAAAATAGGGAAAAAAATTAAGAGCAGTTAAGAGGAGAATCCCTTTATATATAGGTATAGATGTTGTGTTAATTAGTTGTGTTGTGTTTATTAGAATCAATTGTGAATTTCTCTTTTATTAGAATGACTAGAAAAAGTATAATTAATTATATTTTTAAAGGATAAAATTCCAATAATTTTTAAATAATGACAGTATAATATATAGACAAAAAAGCTAAATGAACAATAAGATAAGAATATATGTATTATAGATAATATAATGTCACGAAAAATAAAATAAAAACTGATATTAAAAATCAATATACAATTGTTAAATTGTTGTACGTTTAGTTATTGTATGTAATTAATTTGATAATGATAGAATCCCATGATTAGTGGATCACTACATAATTAACTTGTAATTTGGACGGATGAAAGTCTTCAAATACACTTATATTTCCTATACATGGAGTGATAAACACAAGAGAATAAGAAATTTGTTTTTTCTTATCATCTTCTTATATACAATTTTCTTATAGTTATAGATCGGTGTAATAACAAAATAAAAAGGAAAAAAAATTGAAGAAGTGAAATGCTTACTTGATCAGCGTCAGCCATTGCCAACAATGAAAAAGAACTTTGGAATATGGATATTTATAAAGAAAAATGTTTTATAAAGTAGCTCAACAACCATTCTTGTTAGTTTATTATATTTATTATGTTTTCAATATTACATTATAGATATATATTTATGTCATTTTTATAGGTTACAATGCTATTTTTTTTCTTATTTCATATACTAAATATATATTTGTACTGATATATTAAAAATAAATATATATTACATATATTAGTTTTAAAACGCTAATTTTCTAATTTTTATAGTGTTTTTTTAATATTAACTATTCCTACTTGAATTTTACACAATTTCTTAATCTTGTTAGCTTATTTTGTATTAATGACATGCAAAGTTCGAATTTCAGTAATTTAGAGAACAATAATATCTTGAAGATTGGAAATAATATAAAAGTAAATAATATGTACTTGTGAGAATTGATTCAAATAATTTTAGAATATGAAAATAAATTATTTTTTTTTTGTTTTAAATAAATTTAAAACATGGAAAAAATAAATTTATCATTTTAATATTATTGTATGCAATTATTATACATAATTATTGTATGTTAGCTATTGTACGCAATTAATTTGATAATGATAATAGAATCCCATAATTAGTGCATCACTACATAATTAACTTGTAATTTGTATACAGAAAATCTCTAAATACACTTATTTTTTCTATACATGTATGAAGTGATAATACACATGATGAAAAAAGATCTTCATTTTTCTTACCATCTTCTTATATACAATTTTCTTATAGTTATAGATCGGTGCAATAACAAAATAAAAAGGAAAAATATGGAATGAGTGGAATGCTTACTATTTATAAAGAAAAATGTTTTATACGGTAGCTCAACAATCATTCTTATTCTATTCTTTTAGTGTATATTTATTATGTTTTCAATATTACATTATTTATATATATATATATATATTCGTCATTTTTATGTTACAATGCTATTTTTTTTTCTTATTTCATATACTAAATATATATTTGTCCTGATATATTAAAAATAAATATATATTACATATATTAGTTTTAAAACACTAATTTTCTAATTTTTATAGTTATTTTTTTAATATTAACTATTTTTACTTGAATTTTACTCAATTTCTTAATCTTGTTAGCTTATTTTATATTAATGACACGCAATGTTCGAATTTCGGTAATTTACATAACAATAATTGGGAAATTGAAAATACTATAAAAGTAAATAATATGTACTTGTGAGTTGATTCAAAAATACTATAAAAAAGTAGTAGTTTATTTCTACTTGTGTTTTTTTTAAAATAAATTTAAAACATGGAAAAGATGAATTAATCATTATAATATTAATGTACACAATTATTGTACCTTAGTTATTGTACGCAAATAATCACAATTAATTTGATAATTCCATAATTAGTGGATTACTACATAATTATTCTCCAAATACACTTATATTTTCTATACATGCATGGAATGATAACATAAAGAGAATAAGAAATCATTATTCACCAAATACACTTATATTTCCTATACATGCATGGGGCGATAACATAAAAAGAATAAGAAATCTTAACTTTTGCTTACTTGATAAGCGTCAGTCATTGTTATTAGTCCTGCCTTAGCTCATGGATCGATCAACCATAGACCCCGTCCAGGTAAGTATGGAAAATAACCTTACATTCTTTCATTTTATATTCTTTGTTGTCATTAGTTAATTTATACTGAGTAATGTGGGATTATCACATTTGTATACTCTGCACGTGTTTTAGGTTAAGCATTTTCCTCTACAAATGATTTTTAAACATGGAAAAGATAAATTGATCATTTTAATATTATTGTACGTAATTATTATACACATTTATTGTAGTTTTTGTACGCAATTAATTTGATAATGATAGAATTTCATGATTATGAGATCATTACATAATTAAATTGCAATTTGTACAGAGAAAGTTTTCAAATACACATATTTTTTCTATACATGCATGGAGTGATAACACACCAGAAACTAAAAAATATTGATTTCTCATATACAATATATATGAAAAAATATTTATAAAGAAAAATGTTTTATAAAGTAACTCAACAAAATATATATATATATATATATATATATATATTTGTATTTATATATTAAAAATAAATATATATTACATATATTAGTTTTAATACGCTAATTTTTTAATTTTTATAATTCATTTTTTTAATATTAACTATTTCTACTTGAATTTTTTACTTAGTGTTATTTTATCAAAAGTTGATTCAAATAATTTTAGAATATGATTTTTTTTTGTTTTAAATAAATTTAAAATATGGAAAAGATGAATTAATCGTTTTAATATTATTGTACGCAATTATTATACATCATTATTGTATGTTAGTTATTGTACGCAATTAATCACAATTAATTTGATAATCCACTACTTATATTTCTGATACGTGCATGGAATGATAACACACAAGACAATAAGAAATCTTGATTTTTACTTACTTATCATGTCAGCCATTCTAAATAGTTACTGTCTTAGCCCATGGATCTTCATGATCAACCATAGACTTCGTCCAGGTAAGTATGGAAAATAACCTTACACTCTTTCATTTTATATTCTTTGGTTGTCATAAGTTAATCTATATTGAGTAATGTGGGATTATCACATAGCTTAATTATTTTCCTCTACAAATGATTCTCTTCATCGACATCTATTTATTTGCATGAGTATGAAACTCCTTTGGTTTCTATAAAGAATAAAAAGTATTACCAAAATAAATCAGGAAATTGTTATTTCCAAAGAAAATATTAAATGTTGAGGTGCTGAGAAACCAGAAGTAATTGGTAAGATGATACATAATTTCAAAATTTTAATATGGTAAGTTATTAACATCATAACCAGGTAATGTAGATTAATGCTTACATGGTTTCATAGAATGTGAAAATCAAAAGTATTTAATGTGACAGAAATTGTGGTATCTTGAGAAATTTAAGTTTATTTCTACTTTACTAAAACAAATCTAGATATTGCATACACAGATGAGTAAAATAAGTAATCTTCATAATTGATATTGCATACACACGTATTTCTCATTAATGTTTGAAAATATTTATTTTATTTTACTGACTTTAGATGAATCAGATTCGAGTAAAATATTTTGATCTCTACTTATGTGATTGAAGCATTATTTGTATTCTGTTTGACAGATATGATTATCTCCGATATGTTAATATGTTGTATACATTATAACTTATTTTGTATTTGTGAATTAGTAATATGTTGTATACATTATAACTTCTTTTGTATTTGTGAATTAGTATTTTTATATGATTGTTGATAACACTGATAAATGCATTATCCTGGCTAATAAATCAATATTCATTAGAAAAGGTTGTATGCTCTTTTTCTTCCCTAATCTATTACAAGTATGCAATGCAACACATAATACTTTCAAAAAAATAGTTTTTCATTTTGAGAATCATGTTTTATAAATTTCAAAAAATCATTGTGATTTTTTTTTATACTTTTTATTTTGAAATTAAAACTGGTACTACCGTAATACTGTAAAGTTATTCTTCATCACTGTAAAGTAGTTTTACTGATGTTTTATAGTCTTCCATGACGCCACTCTCCTTATGTTTTTTAGAGAAAGAAAGAAAATGAGTAAAGATTGGAGCTAGAGGGAAATGATAAGGGATGAGAGGAGAAAGGTAAGCAGGGATCAAAATCTATCTGATTATTAATATTTTTGTATTTACTTAAGTTATATTTATCTTTTATTAAAAGTTTTTATCTCTTTGTTCATATCTTTAACTTCCTCCTTGTCTCTTTCTTTAACACAATATTGAGAAGAAAAATGAAATATATTTTTTTTTTCTAATATCCAAATTGTCATTACAAGACACCATATAAGTCCTGCAATTAATAAAAAAATGAAAATAGTTAGAGAAAATAAAAATTAGATGTGATATATTATAATTGGAATTAAGGTTTGAAATAAAATTTATAAAAAAATAAAAAAGAATATATCATATTTATCTTATTTATTATTTAATCATGTTATATACCAAAATTTGTAAATATACAGATTAAGTTCTTAATATATAATTTATAAATTAATTTAAAAAATAGTATGCAAAACTAACTAAACCATATCAAAATATAAACATTATATAAAGTATTAATAACATTTTGAGTTGTAATATATTTATATTTATAATTATAATTACAATTTTAATATATATATATATATATATATATATATATATATATATATATTTTTAATTCTCTTTTTATATTTATTTATATATATAATATATTT
>Ga0123342_1009994_pt1 | contig 11054 bp, 4 predicted proteins | sample Turbeawhitnodule_FD_89960 | JGI IMG/M metagenome (GOLD analysis project Ga0123342, IMG submission 89960) | Root nodule microbial communities of legume samples collected from Mexico - Turtle bean Mexico white nodule | ecosystem: Host-associated > Plants > Roots > Nodule | place: Mexico: Nepantla... | reverse complement strand
TGTTAGAGTGTGTGAGCATTGTCTCCCTAAACCTATGTCTTATCTTGTGAGAAATTGAGAGCTCTCAAGTGGCGGCATTCACACTTATCTTGGAGCAAATCACCAATCCAAGTGGCGTGTTTCACCTTCTCAACTTCATCTCCTAAGTTTCCTTTCACTCATCTTTTTCCATTCCAATTTCAATTCCAAAATATGTCTTGTTCTTGTTTTTGCTCCTTGAATTCAATTCGGCCATTTATGTTTCCTTAGCTTTCCTGGGTTTTATTTCGCACCTATGTTGGCATTCATTTTCACATTTAATTGTGTTTTTCCTTTTGGCCTTATGGAAATGAACCTTTACATCTACTTAACACTTGTTAAGTTAATGTCCAGTGGAAATTTTCCTTAGGCTTTTCACTCTTAATTGCTTAACAATCTCAATCTTAAATCTCATCTAAATGAATCAATCTAAAATCAACTCACATCATTTCGAGGGCATGAGGGAAAGGGAAAAGAAAGCTAAGAAGAGCGCAAAGGGTTTTCTAGAGGTTTTAGAAATGAAACAGTGAAGGTGAAATGTGTTTCGAACGTTGGTTTATGCGATTGAAGGAATGTTAAGCATAAACGCTTTCCCACCATCGATGAAAGTGCCACGTGTACGCTTAAGATTGAGTGTGGTGAGACATCACCTCAGAAAACGCTTCGTGCACTGCGCCACACCTAACCCACTAAGAAATTTCCATGTCAGCATTCGCTTCTGAAAGAATTTGAACTAATTGTGCCACAGTTGAGCGTTTCTGTCCAATCGCTACAGACAACTTGAAAAGGGGCTTGTGTACTGGACAGAGCGCTCAATGATCACTGCTCGGAGCTCGGTGCATAGGTGTGGGTAGGTCAGCTCGGTTGTTGGGCCTGTGGAGTGGGTTATGAGTTTTTGGCCCAATTATATTAATAAGCCCGTTAAAGAATAATTAAGATAATATTTTTATTTTATGCTAATATAAGGTTATTAGTAGAACATATTTTAACCTAAGTGTGTGTTTTAGAGCACGTAGAGGTTAAGTTGCATGCATAGTGAAAAGATAACGTTGGTAAGGGTGTCCATGTAAATAGAGTATTTTCTTGTTGTTAGCGCTTAAGGTGGTGCTCTGTTGGCAGGTGATTTTTCTGTTATTATTTTATGCTTTTAGTAGAGATAAGATTTTTTTTCTGTTGTAGCACCATAAGTGAAGGTGCCCCTAAACATAATGTTTTTCTATTACGTATGTTTTCGGTTAAGATTAGATTCTTATGAGAGAAAGTTGTTACAGGAGATAAACTATAAAAGGGGCTTGAGACCCCAGGTAGAGGTACGTCATTTCTGAATACTAGACTGAAACTGAATACTTATTTTAATTTAGTATGCTCTCACTGACTTGATCATTGGAGTGTGATCAACGGAGTCACGTTCCAGTACAACAAGAAGATGTAGAACAGATTCCAGAGAAGACAAATCAGAGATGGAGCTTCTCACCAGAGTCAACCAGCAAGAAAGTCAACCGGCAAGAACAATGACAATTATTTAATCTTATTTATTAATAATTTTAAATTTTAATCAATGATGTACTTAAATAATTTTCGTTTTATTTTGTTATTTTATTTTATATTATATCAATATAATACAATATAATATAGTATATTATAATATATTTTATTTATAGTGATTATATTAAATTAAAACAAAGAGATTTGTATGAACTATCTTTATTTTCAGCTGTAATTCAAAGTATTTCTACAATTTTCTGTCCTTTTGAGTCAATAATTAATTTTTATGTATTACATCAATGTACATTTGAATTGTTATTAAAATTATGTTTTATAATTTATATTTTAAATTTTAAATAAATAATGAAGTTGTAATATTATATAAGAAAAAGATATATTTATATATTATATTGATAGTCTATTCAAATATAATTAATCAACTGCAGTTGTGCATAAAAAAAGGTAAATTAATAGCATTCAATATTACATTAATAATGTTTTATAACATTGATACTTTCTTTTAAAATATAATTTAAAACTTCACATTCATGTTCTCATTAATTAGTTTGATGGGTTGATCATATTTTAGTCAGCCAGCTGTAAAAGGTATTCATAACATCAAATCTATATTTAATTTACAAAAACTTGTGTAATAATTCATAATACTACAAATAAGATTAATCTTTAATTAATGAAAACGCGTGATAGGATAAAAAAATATTCTCATTAATTATTATTAGATAAAACTATGGTAGGTAAATTATTATTAAAAAATGAGAATGGAAAGAAAACAAAAGAAAATTAAGTAAAAATCAAAAGAGTCTTTTTTTTATTTGAATTTGAAAAGGAATGGATTCAAATATGGTAAGGAAAAAGATTACCAAAAAAGGAATTGTAAGAACTAAAACACCTAACTGATATGGGTTGTTATTATTCTAGTACAATTTTGCATAAAACTATTATAATTATTAAAATGAATAAAATTTTATAAAATTATAAAAATAATTAAGTTGTTTTAAATTAGTTTGATTTCAGTTAATTCTAATTATATTAAAATTTCTTGTTACTTTTGCATACTTCAGTTTACATATATTAAAATTGACCCAACTTCACGTTGACCTAATTTAGTTTAATGATTTTAAAAAATTTAATTATTTTAATAATTAATAAGTAAAATTAGACGAGAATAGTAAAAATATCTGCATGTAATCTCTACATGATATTTCATAGATAATTTATTTTTAACGAGGGCGTGTTGGAGAGTTCTACTTCTACCTCCCTTTCAGAAAAACACACTCAGTTAACTCGTTACTGAGTGACTCACCCAATGGCAGACCAAGTTCAACCGCGAAACTCGCCGCTCTCGCAAAAGGCGCAGTCTCCCGCTGCCGCCAAATCCTCGCCGCCAGTGGGAGCTTACCACGTGAAGGTGCCCAAGCACTTTCACCCGACGGAAACTTCCCGTCGCTACCCTCACTACAATCGCCGGGAACCTAGCCGGTGCGGGTGCTGCTGTTTCCTCTGCTGGCTAATCTCCATCACCATCGTCCTCGCTGTTCTTCTCGGAGCTGCCGCCGGCGTTTTTTACCTGGTTTTCCAGCCGGAGGCACCGGCCTACACCATCCAACGCGTCGCGGTTAAGGGAGTAAACCTCACTTCGTCGGCGTTCTCACCGGAGTTCGACGTCGTCGTCAGAGCTTATAACGGCAACGACAAGATCGGAATTTACTACGAGGAGGGAAGCTCCGTTGCGATGTTCTACAATGACGCTAGGCTATGTGATGGCGTGTTCCCGGCGTTTTACCAGCCGTCAAATAACGTGACATTGTTGGAGGCGGTGTTGAAGGGAAACGACGTGGAACTGATGGTATCGGACCAGACAGGGTTGGTGATGGCCGTGACTGAACGGAGCGTTCCGTTGAAGTTGGAGCTGCAGGTGGCGGCGAAAATTAAAGTGGGGTCCGTTACTACTTGGAAGATCAGCGTTAGAGTTGAGTGTGACGTGACGGTGGATGAGTTAACGGTGCAGGCTAGGATTGTGAAAAGGGATTGTGGTTACAGGTTTGATCTTTGGTGATGGCGAAAACTTAAGAGGTTTTTGGTTATTGAACAGTTAGTTTGAGAGCCATTGAAATAAGATTTTTTTTACCCAGTTAGTACAGAAAGGGAGGAAAAAATCTCCCAACACCCCTGTGAAGATTATTTCTCCCTTTTCCTCTAGCAGGTGAGAATTCTCATTTTGTCCACCATGAAAATAATTTTGAAATTCTGTTTTCGGACGCTCAAATTCTTCGGAGAAGAGTGGAAAAACTCAATCCAGTGGGTGATCGGAATTCTATTATAGCCCAATTCCAATCTCTATTTTGCGCTTTTAGGCTCTGAAACTCCATTGTCATGCTTGTTTTTTTAACGCGTTGTTGCTTCTTTTTTTTGCTTGTTAATAGGGAAGTGGGGAAGAAGAATGAAAAATAAAATTGGGAAGAATAAATTTGAAATGTTGCGGAAAAAAAATTTGGAAATTATGTGTGCTGGAATGTGATTTGTTATTATAGATAAGTTGAATACTATAAAATCTAAAAGTTGAAGGAGAATAAAAATGATGTGAATGTTTATGGTTATAAGTTAGGTGGTTCTAGGCCTATTCGGAATCTGAGAAGATCCATGATAATGTAGGGATATGGAGAAAATTTGTAGAGGGTATGAACCTTGGATTTGGAATGTCCATTACTTCATATAATAACCGAGGATACATAATGTGATATGAGACTAGGGCGATGAAGAAAACACTAAATAAAATGTAGCAATTATCCTAAAACCTGGGCTATACCAGAAAGAGGGACCACTAGAAGATATTCATTTGACCTCACTTATGTAGATGGAATAACAACTCTCTTAGATTGCAATTCTAGTAAAAAATCTACAATTGACCCTTAGATAATCAATCTGTTTTGCTGTAAGAGGGATTTTTAAATTTTTATTATTCAAGGCCTTAATAGTCTACATAGAGGAAGGTCATTAGAAGAAATAGAGATCAAATTTTATTTGGACTAGTTCAAGGAGAAAGATAAACTCTTCAAACATCATATAACCTAGAAAAGTCTTTGAGCTAGAACAAATTGGCACCACCGTGTGATAGGTAAAATCGATCTTGCACCCTCATTAAATTATTTGGAGGAGTAAAACTACATAACAATGTGAAACCCAAGACATAATGCAATGAGACTTAGTCCATACAACAAATCATAGAAATCATGCGAGAGCTTCAACGCAATATGGCATATGCTAGAAGAAAAGTTGAAGAGTTCCGCAGAGAATAAGAGCGAGCCTATGCAAGGAATCATGGGCCACACAAGAATGTTTGCGTCTAAAACTACAAGGCAAGCAGGAATGTGGATAGAATGAGGCACAAGAGGAGCAAGTAAGGCTTAGGGATGAAGCTGACATGTGCCGAAAAATGATGAAATATGTCATCAAGTACAGGCAAGAGAAAGGTGGTGGATTTGCAATTAGCCCAAGAAGATCCCCAACCTTTCTCCAAGGATGTCATGGAGGAACTAGTACCCCTTCATTTTATGATTCCTAAAATCACCCCGTTTTACAGAATTGGAGATCCCGAGAGTCACCTTGAAGCATTCTAAGCCCATATGCTAATCTCAAGGGAGGGTCGGATTCAATGTGCTGCAAAATGTTCCTAGGCACATTCACAAGAAGGCTTAACTATACTAGTTTGAGAACAAGTTGTCCCCCAAATAGATAGAACCATTCAGAATATGACAAGTACTCGGGACCGAAGCATATTAGTTGAAGACTTTGGACGGCGGAGTCGTTCCACAGACTTGAAATACGACAAGTTTACGTTCTTTACTTTATGAAGTACTTCTTCATTTTTGTATACTGAAACGTGGCGTAACACTATTTTCTCTTGATTTTTTTCTTGTTTTTTTCCAAGGTTTTAACGAGGTTGTCTTTTAATAAATAATCATGTTTACATCATATCATTTGCAAAGTCGGGGCATCGCCAATCGACACCTTGGATATGACCATTCTACCAAAACTCCTAACATCGTCACTTGATGGAAACCAAGTAGAGGAAGCCCAAGCCCATGCAGTCCAAGCCCAAGAGGGGGCCCAAGCCCAAAGGATCACTAGGAGCATGGCTAGAGCATTGAGTGAAGAGCATCATTTGATGACTCTTGTAATTACTCTTGTATAGTTTTAGGAGGTGTGGATATTAAATAATGGAGTGTGAATGTACAAAATAAAGTCACATTGTCCATGTGACTTAGTGGGATGGTTTAGGAGTATTATAGGAGATGCTAAAGTTAGAAATCGGTCACACCTTTCTCATGACTAGTAGGCGCCAAATTTGATTTGCATTTAGGAGGGAAATCTGAATTTAATTAGATTTTCATTTCAACACCTCTAAGGCTATAAATAGAGGTGCTTGCTCTTTGTAAAGGGAGGTTGAAGATTGAAATTTGTAGTAAAGAAACTCTACTCAATTTGAGAGAGAACTTTGTGAGATTTGATCTCCTTCCTAGTCTCATCTTGTGTGCTTTTGGAGGGTTACAAGTGGCGGCAATCACACACTCATCTTGGAGCTTTCACCACCAAGTGGCGTGTTCCTCTCCAACTCCATCTCATCCGAGCTTCATCCAACTAAGTTCTTTCTCCTTTCATATCCATTTCCATGTTTAGCAATTTCTAATCGGTAGTTTAGTTTCCTTGGCTTTGTTCTTCAATTTTCCACCGTTTATTCTTGTTTCTATGTGTTGTTCTTCAATTCTAATCGGTGTAATTTGTTCCATTGTTGATTTCAATCGATAGAATTCATTCTTTGTTCAATTCTGTTCGGTTTAAGCTAATTTCATGTTCTAATTGTGTTCATGTGTTGTTCTTGCTTATATTTTTGTGTAAGGACATGGCACTCATGATTCTTATGAGTTTGGCTCTTCATTTGGATGATTGTCCTCCATTGAACTGTCCTTAAGCCTCCTTCATGTGTTGTATCTTGTCTTGTGTCAATCCAACTCATATCATCACTCAACACCTCTAGTATGACCGTTCTACACAAAATCCTAGCATCGGTATTCAGCACATCAAGTATGACCGTTCTACCCAAAATCTTGGCATCTCCAGTCGACACCTCAGGTATGATCATTCTCCGTAAAATCCTAAAATCGCTAGTCAACACATCGGGTATGTTGTTCTGCCCAAAATCCTGGCATCGCCAGTTGACACCTTGGGTATGATCATTCTCCGTAAAATCCTAAAATCGCTAGTCAACACATCGGGTATGTTGTTCTGCCCAAAATCCTGGCATCGCCAGTTGACACCTCGACTATGACCATTCTGCTCAAAATCCTGACATCACCAATCAACACCTTGGGTATGACCGTTTTGTCTGCAAAACTTCATGTATGACCGTTCTAGCCAAAATCCTGACATCTCCAGTTGATACCTCAGGTATGATCGTTCTACCCAAAATCCTAGTATCGCTATTCAAAACCTTGGGTATGATTGTTCTGAGTATAGTTAAATTCGTAAGTGCTACACAATGTTTATAACGAATTTTTTTCCGAGTATTATTAAAGCACTCTATAGTGCTAAAACATGTTTTTTTATGTATTTTGCTCGAGTATTATTAAAGCACTACGTAGTCCTACACAAGTCTATAACTAATTTTTTCCGAGTATTATTAAAGCACTTCGTAGTGCTACACAACGTTTATAACAGATTTTTTTGAAGTATTATTAAAGCACTTTGTAGTGCTACACAACGTTTAGAACGAATTTTTCCAAGTATTATTAAAGCACTTCGTAGTGATACACTATGTTTGTATATTTTTTTCAAGTATCATTCATATAAGACACTTCATAGTATTTCACAACGTGTTTTTGCGGAGTATTATTGCTACACAACGTTTATAACAGATTTTTTTAGTATTACTAAAGCACTTCGCAGTGCTACACTACATTCATAACAGATTTTTCCAAGTACCATTAAAGCACTTTGTAGTGGTACACAACGTTTATAACAAAAAAAAAAATTAGTATCATATAAGGCACTTCATACTATTTCACAACACATTTTAAACAATTTTTTTCTAAGTATTATTGCTACACAACATTTTTAACGGATTTTTCCGAGTATGATTAAAGGAATTTTTTAAGTAGCTTGCAAACATTGAAATAAATCACAAAAATATTGCAGTTTCATTTAAACACAAGGCATCATGTAAATTTTTTTGGGTGGACAGTCGATTTTGTAACATAATTGCACAAATAAAGAACTTTGACCTCGACATCTAAAACAAAAGTATAACATAAACATTGAAACAATAAAACAAAATATTGTTCAAAACCTACACTCCTCTTGTACAATTTTGCCGTCCACCACCACTTTGATGGGATGAATCCAAAACAAATCAATGGCGTTGTTCAATTGTGGCATCAAAACCAGAGTTGAAAGAAAACCATATCTCATTCTTAAAGTTTTGCTCAACAGAATGGCAGTTGATTTCTTTAGCGGTTAAGCTTTTAATGGCTTTGCATAAGCTGAGCATCTGCTCGAAGGCAGATGACCTCAGGGGAATCTTAATCCTAAATAAAAGCAGTATCATATACAAAAAAAAAAAGGATCATCGTTATCATTGCTTTCATCCTTACTACAGGTTCACCTACTTCGTATATCTATATTCTAACTCGACTTTCCTCAGTTTTACTAAGAACATGTAAATCTCTCAGTTCCCTAAGTTTTTTTATCAGTGGTGTACATGGAGGTCTCTTGCAAAATATCCTTCCTTGCCCAAGGGTACAACGTGGCATAGTCCATGGAAGAAAGTCTTGATTTTTAAATTTCTTTCCAACAAAAATAAACCCAAAGAAGTTTATGGAAAAATGAATCACAGAGAAACAACAAGAATAAGACAACGACGTACCTATTAGCGTGTAGGGATTAAAGGAAATGGTAGTCTAGAAATGCACCAGGGATGACGAGGGACACTATGGAACTAGGAAGGTTCTAGAAGTCACTAAAATGATTTTTCTTCAAATGAATACAAGTTGAGAGAGGTTAAGACTAGTTAAGGAAGTCGCATGACGTTCCAAAAAAGTAACCACGAAACCGCTTGTTGAATGAAATGTGCTAAAAATAATTAAAATTGTTGGAATAGAAAGCCAATAAAAATAAATTTTTGATACATGTAAACCTCTTCGCCTCATCCACTCAAGGTTGAGGGTTGTGTGTGGTCCTGGTCATATCCGAAATTTGGAAAGGCCCATGACTATGTGGGTATACAAAAAAAAATCTTGGCAAATGTTTCCTATACCCAATCATTTTTAATCTGCACCCAACATATTTTTTTTAATTTTCAAAAATGTCCTTAATTCCGGAAATAAAATTTCGGAATTGAAAATAATATATTCTGGAAAAATAAATCCAGAAGTGGTTATTGAGTTTCAGAAATAAAAATTCAGAAACAAAAATTAAAATTCTATTTCGGACAAAAAAATTCAGAATTGAAAATAATACATTTCGGAAAAGAGATTATTGTGTTTTGGAAATAAATATCAGAAAACAAAAATGAAAAACCCATTCCAGATAAAAAAATCCGTAATATAAAATTTTATTCTGGAAAAAAAATTCAGAACACATTTTTCGGAAATTTTTTTTATGACAGTTTCATCTTTTCCGTGGAATCGGGTGCAGTGATATGGTGCAGGAAGCAATTTCCAAAAATCGGGGATATGAACTTCGGACTTCGAACATCCACTACGTTAAATAATGACCGAGGATAAGATCACGTGACGAGATTAGGGTGATAAAGAAAGAACTAAATAAAATGTATCAACAATCCTAAAGTCGCAACTATACCAGAAAGAGGGACCACGGGAAGAGATTCATTTTACCATAGCTATAGTCTAGGAATAACAACCCGCTTAGAATCACAATTCTAGTAAAAAAACCCTACAATTGACCCTTAAAAGAAATATATAGCTTTTAATTATTTATTTATAAATAGATTTAATTATATTTATTTATTAAAGTTTGAAAAATCTAGAGTGTTTTTATTGAGGTTCTACAATAAATCTTTGGAATTTAACGAAAGTTAAAAAACTTCATTATTTTGCTGACGTTTTAGGAAAACCTTTGGAATTTAACGAAGGTTAAAAAAAACTCCATTATTTTGTTAAGGTTTTAGAATAAACCTTTGGAATTTAACAAAAGTTTAAAAAACCTCTGTTATTTTGTTGAGGTTTTAGAATAAACCTTTGCAATTTAACGAAAGTTAAAAAACCCTCTGTTATTTTGTTGAGGTTTTAGAATAAACCTTTGCAATTTAACGAAAGTTAAAAAACCCTCTGTTATTTTGCTGAGGTTTTAGAATAAACCTTTAGGATTTAACGAAGGTTAAAAAACCTCCGTTATTTTGCTGAGGTTTTAGAATACACTTTTGAAATTTAAGGAAGGTTAAAAAACCTCTGTTATTTTGCTGAGGTTTTAGAATACACCTTTGAAATTTATCGAAGGTTAAAAAACCTCCGTTATTTTGCTGAGGGTTTAGAATAAACCTTTGGAATTTAACGAAGGTTAAAAAAACCTATGGTATTTTGCTGAGGTTTTAGAATAAACCTTTGGAATTTAACGAAGGTTAAAAAACCTCTGTTATTTTGCTGAGGTTTTAGAATAAACCTTTGGAATTTAACGAATGTTAAAAAAACCTCCATTATTTTGCTGAGATTTTAAAATAAACCTTTGAAATTTAACGAAGGTTAAAAAAACCTCCGTTATTTTACTGAGGTTTTTGAATAACCTTTGGAACTTCACGGAGATTAAAAAAACCTCCGTTAATTAAATGAATTCCTAGGGTTATAAGGAGGTTGTCGTATCCACAATGACTAGAAGACGATCCACTAGTTAAACTTCCTCTTAAAAAGCATATGATGAATCACAACATACATTGAAGATACATGATAAAGTGTTAAGAGTGAATACACTTTGTAACAAATTAGTACTTAAAGATTACATGTGCAGTATATTTCAAATACTCTACTACTTAAATTCAAACCAAGTTAATTCATCAATCATGGTTTGTAAATTAAAATTCATCCATAAAATGATTAAACATGATTATGAACGCATACAATAATGTTCTCATACAGATCTTATCATATCATGATTCTCACATATATCCATACAATCAAGAAGGAATAGGCACTTACTTTGATCCATGAGTGATCCTACTTGAGCAATTACTTTATCTCCTTTGTCTCAATCTATCTCTTATTGAAGGAATAGGCACTCTCGTGATGGTTAACAGTGAGACAACTATTATTTGTAGAGACAAAACCCTATAGCCTTTAGTTCCCAATCTCCATCAGATGTAGGTTTTCGTTAGGTATATCATCAGATATATATTTTTCACGTTAACCAATGGGCCTTTATTCTATTATTATTATTAAATCATATTTGGGCCCAAAGCCCAAACTCTAAGTCATGTGAGTCACTTTATAGAAATTAATTTACATAATTTCTTACATTCTCCCACT
>Ga0123342_1009993_pt1 | contig 11055 bp, 17 predicted proteins | sample Turbeawhitnodule_FD_89960 | JGI IMG/M metagenome (GOLD analysis project Ga0123342, IMG submission 89960) | Root nodule microbial communities of legume samples collected from Mexico - Turtle bean Mexico white nodule | ecosystem: Host-associated > Plants > Roots > Nodule | place: Mexico: Nepantla... | reverse complement strand
TCTTGGTGAGTTCTTGAATTAGAACATTGATCCAATTCTAAAGTAAGGTGCCATTTGTGACCAGCTCAAGTTGCTCCTAAGAATGTCAAAGAATCATGTATTCTTGTAGTTACATTCACATCAGTATTCCTTCAAACTTGAGGAATGACTCTTTGAACTCTTTGGTCCATATGAACCTGTTGTTCGTCTTCAAACACTGGAAATAGGGGTGCCCCTTGTCCCCTCCTGCTGACACGAATCGGGACAAGGCGGCCATGCGCCCTGTCAATTGTTACACCTCTTTCACCGAAATTGGACTCCTCATGGCAATAATTGCAACACACTTCTCGGGTTCGCCTCTGTCCCACGCTCAGTGAGTAGGAACCCTAAGAACTTCCCTGCCTCTACCCCAAACACACATTTTTTAGGGTTTAATTTCAATTTGTACTTAGCTATTGTGGTGAATAACTTTTCCAAGTCTGCCATGTGCTGGTCCTTTATCTAGGAGGTGACTACCATGTCGTCCATGTATGCCTGAACGTTTCGCCCTATCATGGGAGCGAGTACTCTGTCCATCAACCTTTGATATGTTGCACCTGCGTTCTTGAGCCCAAAAGGCATCACCTTATAATAGTAACAGGAGAGCTCCGTCATGAACACCGTCTTGCACTCGTCCCTGGGATGCATCCGGATCTAATTATATCCAGAGAAAGCATCCAGGAAGCTAAGAAGCTTGCAGCCTGATGTGCTGTCCACCAAGGCGTCGATACTTGGGTAGTGGGTACGAGTCCTTCGGGCAGGCTTTGTTCAAATATGTGAAATCGACGCACATCCTCCACTTGCCATTGGTTTTCTTGACCAATACTACGTTGGCTAGCCATTCGGGATACTGGATCTCCCTTATATGGCCATCATCCAATAATTTCTTGGCTACTGCTCTCGTTCTGTTTAAGGCAGGTCTGCCCAGGAGGATGTTGTAAGCTGAAGGGGCGTTGACAACAAGGTACCTTATGTTAACTGTGTGGGATGCGGTGCCATCCGTGAAAGTGGTCCTTAGCTCTATGTGCCTTCGCACTTCCACCTGGTCCCCAGTGAAGCCATATAGGCAATCGTCATAAGGTCTCAATTGATCGGTCGACAACTACAGCTTATTGAAGGTCGACCAGAACATCACGTCTGTCAAACTTCCTTGATCAATGAGGACTCGATGTACCTTACTTCATGTTGTTACTACTGAGATCACCACGGGGTCGTTGTCATGCGAGACCACGTCCTGCAGATCGACTTTCGTGAAGAAAAGGTTGGGTTCCGGGGACTGGTCAGGTTCTCCTGCTTCTACTGCCCTTACTTCCGTGGCATACTTCTTTGGCTGAGAGGCGGTACATCCTCCTCCTGAGAACCCTCTAGAGATTGTGTTGACCTACTCGTGGATGGGAACCTCATGCTCCTGATCTCTTGTTGGGGCTGCTGTCGTCGGAGCCCCCTACGGTTCTTGTAGGTATTCCTTTAGGACACCATTCCTCACCAGTTCATCTAACTGGAATCCCAACGCCAAACAGTTGCGCAAACTGTGGCCGAAGGCTTGGTGGAACTCACACCAAGTATCTTTGCTGGGCCATAGCCTCTTGTCGGTCTTCGTTGGAGACTTCAGTCTGTCTGCCATGTTAGGGATGGAAATCAGCTCTTTAAGGTCCATTTGAAAACTGTGTCTAGTGGGTGCACCTTCCTTGGTCCGCACCCTAGTCTGAGGCTTCCTTGTCTCATACGGCCGCTGTTTTCCCGGGGCTTTCTTCTCTTTTGTGGCCTCGTGCACCCTCATGAGCTGAGGACAACCAATTCCCCGAGGTCGGGCAGGGCCGAGACTTCCCCGCTTTTCAGACAACTCCTCTTCTACACCGATGTGGGCCACTGCTCTGCGGCGGATCTCACTAAACGTCTTAGGGCGGCACCTTATCAAGGAATCACTGAAAGGTCCTGACAAGATCCCACACCTGAAGACGTGCACCACCATGGCTTCGTTTGTAGTGTGCAGCTTCACCACTAGTGCCCCAAATCGGTTCAGGAAATCTTTCAAGGGCTCTCCTTGGTACTGCTTCACATCAAAGAGATCGAAAGAAATTGGAGGGGGAATCTGGTTGACAATGAATTGCTCCCTGAACAGGTTCGAGAACTGGTAAAACGAGGTGATGTGTCCATTAGGAAGGCTAATGAACGAGTCTAATGTTATGCCTGAGAACGTCCTCATGAACAACTTGCAGTGCATGGCGTTCGTCCTTCCTGAGATCATCATTTGGGTGTGGAAGGCCGTGATGTGGGCCTCCGGGTCCTCAACACCTGTGAAGGCAATTTTTGGAACCATGAAACTAGCTGGTACTACCGTATCCATGATTGCCTGGGAAAAAGGCCTGGGGAGAGCCCTAACAGTAATGGGTGGGTTTGGCTCATCGTTGGTGCGCTCCCCCATGCGTTGCAAGTCTCTACGCAACTCTTCGTTGGCTATGTGCAGTTCCTCGTTGTTTGCACACAACACAGCCAGATCGTACTGGACGAGATCCTGGTTGGCTGCCTGTTCGGCTTGAACCTCAGCCAAAACCCTGTCCTGCTCTGCTCTAGACACTGCCATTGCTTGCTGAAGGACACGAATGGTCTCCATGAGTTGTTGCATGGCGACGCTGTCTCCTCCTTCTAGTGCAAATGCACCTTGCCTCAAATTCCTCATGTTGTTGGATGGCTCTTAACACGGTGGGCACCAAATGTTCTCGCCAGTTGACTCAGCCGTCGCTGACTTCAAAGGCAGATGGTGGTTTCTCCTATTTCTTGGTGGTTTCTGCTCTTTCCTTGGGTGATCGAGTGTGGCTCCGTTAAAACAAATGGGGCCATACCTATTGATTGCACTCCGACGATCTAGTCAATACTGGGCTAAGAAACAATAAGTATGTAAAGCAGTTTCAATCTTAGAAACGACGTACCTTTCTAGGGTTCTTACCACCCTTTATATAGGTTGTATCTAGGTCAACTCCTTGTCCCACGAGGATCTTTCCTTAAGTGGAATTAGGGTTATTGGTGAGGCATCATGTGACGCGTTACACAAGCTTAGCGCAGCCACTACACAAGACTTTCCTCTTTTGGAGTGTAAAATCTTAACAGTATGGCCGCTAGGGTACCAACTCATGCACCAGCGTTGCGAGGCAATCTGTTCTCTGGGTGCCCTAATTATTCACGTGCCATGCGTGCAATCTTTTCATGGAAACCCTAACCCTTATGGGCCTTAGCGCCTCCATATAACACTTACTTGTGCTGTACCTGAATGCACTATACACACCTCATGCATGAACTCTCCCGTGAAATAGGTATTTCTTATGTCTGAATGATAACTCATTATTATTCCTGGGGCCCACTTACGTGGCCCATTTATGCGACCAGACCACTAATGTCCGATGTCATCATATGACGCTTATGTGTAAGGTCTGACCAGTACAATTAGTATATTAAAAAATAATTTTTTCATGATATATATGATTGATATTTTGAAAATCATGTTTATTAGAAGATTTTAATAAATTTTCCTCTGAAATTGTTTAACTCAAGCCAAACAAAAAAAAACATAAAGAATCAACCAGTTACATTAAACAGAGTAATTTATTTAACTAAATAAGTCATTTTTACATTCATATTTTTTAATGTTTTTGTACCGGCTAGTCCTCGGTCATCGATGCCAGAGAAAGACCTCAGAGAAAGATATCAGACATCGGACATCGGTGTCTGATAGTAGTGGTGGACCACTTAAGGTGGGCCCTAGAAATCATATGAGATACGAGTTAAACACCTAGATATAAGAGAAGACCTAAAATATGAGGGATCCATGTGTGTGGTGTGTATAGCGCATTCGGGTGCGGCACAAGTAAAGATTCCCTAGAAGCACTAAGGTCCGTTAGGGTTAGGGTTTCCAAGGGTAGACTGCATGCATGGCACATGAATACTTAGGGCACCCATAGAACAGATGGCCCCGCAGCATTGGTGCATGAGTTGGTACCTTGGCGGCCATACTGTTAGTCGTTGCACTCCAGTAAAAGGGAAGTCTTATGTGCCAGATTATGCTAAGATTGTGTAATAGCGGTGCAAGGACGTTCCCCCAGGAACCCTATATGTGGGTAACAGAACAGAAGCAAACCCTAGCTACAACCTATATAAAGGGTGGTAAGAACCCTAGCAAAGTACACCGTTTCTAAAGACTGAAACTACTTTATACACTTACTGTTTCGTTCCCCCAGCACTGACTTGAGCGTCGGAGTGCAAACGACCGCAAAGACACCCTTTTGTCTTTACAGGTGAGAAGCTCTTCAACCCTAGGAAGTTTGATTCTCAGGCAGAGGCAGGCGGGCTAAAGACTGCCGTTAGATTCAACCGACAACCAAGTCAACCAGCGAGAACATTTGTTGCCCACCGTGGGGCCCGATAAAATTAGGTCCCACTCACAATCGCATTAAGAGCTTACCAGCAATATGAGGAGTACGAGACAAGGATCTACTGTGTCCTCAGGAGGGGACAACGTCACCATGCAACAACTCATGAAGACTATGCACACCCTTCAGGAGGCCGTTGCAGCATCCATAATAGACCAAGAACGTTTCTAGGTTGATCTGGCCAGATTGCAAGCAAGCAACGAAGAGTTGCGCAGAACCAATAAGGAACTGCGCAGGAGTTTGCAACAGGCGGGGGAGCGCGCAGTGGATGAGCGTGCCCCACCCATACAACCTAGGGCACGCCCCATGCCGTTCTCTCAGGTAATCATGGACGCTGTGATACTAGTCACTTCCATGGGCCTGAAGGTCACCTTCACGGGAGTAGAAGACCCCGAGGCTCACCTCACAACGTTCCACACCCAGATGATGCTTCGGGAGGTTCTGATGCCATGTACTGCAAGTTATTTATGAGCACGTTGGCAGGCGCAGCGTTGGAATGGTTTGTCAGTCTCCTTGACAGACACATCACTACCTTCGACCAATTCTCAACGCTGTTCAGAGAATAGTTCCTCGTCAATAGGGCTCCCCCTCCAATCTCTTACGATGTCTTTGACATAAATCAATACCAGGGAGAGTCCTTGAAAGAGTTCTTAAACAGGTTTGGGGTCCAAGTGGTGAGGCTAAACACTAAGGATGAGGCCATGATAGTGCACGCCTTCACCAAATGAGTGCTACCAGGGCCCTTTAGCGACTCACTGATTAGATATTACCCGAAGATGTTCTACGAGATCAAGCGTCGGGTTATGGCACACATTGTTGCGGAAGATTGGGTCACAAAAAAACAAAGTAGCGTTGGTTCCATCCGACCTCAAGCGACAGGTCGACCTCAGCCCATGAGAGTGCATGAGGCAACAACAAAAAAGAAGGCCCTGGGAAGCAACAATCCTACGAGACCAGGAAGCCCCAAACTAGGGCACGAACAAGGGAGGACGTACCCCCCAGACACAATTTTCGGGTAGAGTTGAAGGAGATGATCGCTATTCCTAACATAGCGGAAATATTGAAGATACCCCTAAAGATTGACAAAAGGTTAGGGCCCAGCAAGGACGCTTGGTGCGAATTCCATCAAGCCTATGGCCACGCCATACACAACTGTTTGTCACTGGGGTACCAATTGGACGAGCTAGTGAAGAGCGACTTCTTGAAGGACTATCTCCAAGAGCCACATGGGGCTCAGGCGTCAGCAGCCCCAGGAGGTGATCAGGGGCACGAGGTACCCATTCATGGTGAGATCAACACCATCTCTGGAGGGTTCTCAGGAGAAGGATGCACCGCCTCCCAGCGGAAGAAATATGCACGAGAGGTGATGGAAGTAGAGGTACAGGAGGCAAATCAAACTCCCGATGTCGACCTCGTCTTCACCAAGGCCGACTGCCAGGACGTCGTCCCACATGACAATGATCCGGTGGTGATTTCGGTAGTGACAACAGGAAGGAGGGTGCATCGCGTCCTCGTGGACCAGGGAAGTTCGACCAATGTGATGTTCTGGTCGACCTTCAATAAGCTGCAATTGTCTTCAGATCAGTTGAGACCTTATACCGATTGCTTGTACGGTTTCGCTAGAGATCAGGTAGAAGTGCGTGGACACATAGAGCTGAGGACGACCTTCACAGATGGCACAACTTCACGCACCGCAAACATCAGGTACCTTGTTGTTAACGCTCCATCAGCTTATAACGTACTCTTGGGTAGACCTGCTTTAAACAGGATTGGAGCGATAGCCTCGACGAGGCACGTGAAGATGAAGCTGCCTTCCCTGGAGGGACGGTGATCACTATCAAATCTGACCAGAAGGAGGCTAAGAAATGTTACGAGAATAGCCTCAAGACAAAGAGAGGAGTGTTCGCTGTTACCACCCAACCTCCAAGGGAAGAAGGGGTCACCCGAGCAAAGATCGCCCGGGAGAGACGACCCGAACCAGCGGAAGACGTGTTGGAGAGAGAGATCGGTGGGAAGAAGTTTACACTTGGAAAATCCCTTGGCCAAGAGACACAGGACCAGATCGCCGAAGTCATAGCGCGACACTTGGATTCTTTTGCATGGTCTACCTCAGACATGCCCAACATAGATCCTGACTTCCTGTGTCATCGTCTCACCATGGACCCCTAGGTCCGACCTGTTCGCTAGAGAAGAAGAAAGTTCAATGATGAGAGGCGTCAAGTCGTTAGAGAATAGACACAGAAGCTGCTCAGCGCAGGCCACATCAAGGAGATTCAGTACCCTAAGTGGCTGGTGAACGTGGTTTTTGTGAAGAAGGCTAGTGGGAAATGGAGAATGTGCATCGACTTCACAGACCTCAACAAGGCCTGTCCGAAGGACTCCTACCCACTGCCCAGTATTGATGCTTTTGTAGACAGTGCATCTAGTTGCAGACTACTTAGGTTCCTGGACGCCTTTTCTGGTTACAATCAGATCAGGATGTACCCTAGGGACGAGTGCAAGACAACGTTCATGACAGAACTGTCTTGTTATTGTTATAAGGTGATGCCCTTTGGGCTTAAGAATGCAGATGCGACCTACTAGAGGCTGATGGACAGAGTGCTAACGCCCATGATAGGGCGAGATGTCCAAGCATATGTGGATGACACGGTGGTCACCTCCCAACAGAGGGAGGAACATGTAGCAGATTTAGATGAGCTATTCACCACAATAGCTAAGTATAGGTTGAAGCTGAACCCTGAGAAGTGTGTGTTCAGGGTATAAGCAGTTAAATTCTTGGGGTTCCTACTCACTGAGCATGGGATAGGGGCGAATCCTGAGAAATGTGCGATGATCATAACAATGAGGAGCCCGATCTCAGTAAAGGAGGTACAACAGTTGACAGAGCGCATGGCTGCTTTGTCTAGATTCGTGTCAGCAGGGGAAATAAGAGGCATCCCTATTTCCAGTGTCTGAAGAGGAAATAACAGGTTCATATGGACCAGAGAGTGCGAAAAGGCATTCCTGAAGCTGAAGGAGTACCTGGCCAGTCTGCTAGTGTTGTGCAACCCGTAACTGGGTACTCCACTTCGTCTGTACTTCGCAGTTACAGAACGGGCGAACAATTCGGTCCTTGTGCAAGAGCAGGACTAGGTACAAAAGCCAATCTACTTTGTTAGCAAAGTATTGCAGGGGCCTGAGGTGAGATACCAGGCCATAGAAGAAGCAGCCTTGGCAGTAGTGTTCTCAGCATGAAGACTTCGCCACTACTTCCAGAGCTTTATAGTAATAGTGATGACAGACCTTCCCATTCGCAAGGTCTTACAGAACCCGGATGTTGCAGGAAGGATGGTGCGTTGGGCAATAGAATTATCAGAGTTCGACGTGCAGTATGAGCCCAGAGGCCCTATTAAAGGCCAAGTTTATATTGACTTTGTGGTAGAGCTCTCCTCGGCGGGCACGCACCAAGAAGGAGCAGCCTTCAGATGGGTACTCTCTGTAGATGGTTCCTCCAACCAACATGGTAGTGGGGCTGGCGTCATCTTGGAAGGGCTAAATGTGTTGTTGAGTGAGTAGGCCCTGCGGTTCGCTTTCAAAGCCAGTAACAACCAGGCAGAGTGTGAGGCCCTGATCGCTGGAATGCTGTTGGCTAAGGAGATGGGGGCGAGAGGTTTGCTGGCAAAGAGTGACTCCTTGTTAGTCACAGGTCAGGTCACAGGAGAATACCAGGCCAAAGACCCTCAGATCGCCGCATACCTACAGTACGTCCAAGGTTTGAGGGAGACGTTTGAGGTGTTCGAGTTAGTACACGTGCCCAGAGAACAGAATGCCTGAGCTGACTTGCTAGCAAAGCTCGCCAGTTCGGGCAAGGGGGGCAGGCAGAGAGGACAGTCATTCAGGAGACCCTGAGGACACCTTGAAGAACTGCCACAGATAATGCAGCAAAAGTCCAACAGATCAACACTTCGGAAGGGGGGAAGAGGAGTCATCGGTCGTTGACTCAGGAGACATTAAAGACGCCCAAAATAAGCATGTACCCATTTCCTGGGGAGAAGTCGTTGCAGGTTTGCCTAGTCGAAGAGGGCGAAACCAGGATGATTCCCTACAAACGTTACTTGGATGATGGGATACTCCCGCTAGAGCCTACAGAGGCTAGAAAAATCAAGAAAAATTCGAGCAAGTACACCTTGATCGATGGAAAGTTGTTCAAACATGGTTTCACTCACCCTATCCTGGTATGTGTAAGTGGTGAGCAGTGCACGCGCATTATGGCAGAACTCCATGAAGGGATATGCAGGAGCCACATCGATGGCCGAGCTCTCGCATCAAAGGCAATTTGTGCAAGATATTATTAGCCAACCATGAGGGAAGACTGCACAGGGTACGAACAACAGTCCAAGCAGTGCCAGCAGCATGCTGACTGGCACAAGGCGCCTCCAGAAGAACTCAGATCGATCTATAGCCCATGGCTGTTTCATACTTGGGGGATCGACATTCTGGGGCCCTTCCCTTTAGCAGTGCGACAAATTAAGTACCTTGTGGTTGCCATAGAATACCTCACAAAGTGGATAGAGGCTAAGCTAGTAGCGCATATCACAACCCACAAGATCCAACATTTTGTGTAGAGGAACATAGTATGCCGCTTTGGAGTCCCAAAACGGTTGGTGTCTGACAATGACACCCAGTTTGCAAGCCAACAGTTGGGCAAGCTATGTATGAAGCTGAGAATAAAGCAGGTGTTCGCATCAGTCGAACACCTCCATAGAAACGGGCAAGTCAAGTGTGCCAACCGAGTTCTGCTCAGAGGTCTGAAGAGAAGGCTGGAAAGGGCCAAAGGGACCTGTGCAGAGGAAGTTCCTAGAATTGTGTGGGCTTACCACACTATTCCCAATCCACCACCAAAGAAACACCCTTTAGCTTGGTGTATGGTTCAGACGCAATGATTCCTGTACAGATCCAAGAGAACTCACCATGTTTTCAGAACTTCATGGCTGAAGAGTCCAATGAAGAAAGAAAGGTGAACTTGGACCTACTGGATGAAGTAAGGGAGGAAGCAAGAATCAAGGCTGAAGCTTTGAAGAGAAGGGTGGAGTACAAGTACAACTCCAAGTTGAGACCTTGGCAGTTCTAGGTCGCCGACCTGGTGATGCGGAAGGCCCACCCATACCAGTTAGAGAACAAGTTCTCTCCCAAGTGGACTGGTCCCTTCAGAGTGACAGAGGCCCTTGGGAATGAAGCATACAGGCTCGAGACATTAGAAGGTGGAGCGATCCCTCTTACATGGAAAGTGGCTAACCTTAAATTTTATTTTAGTTAAACAATTGCATTGTACACAGTTTTAGGGGACACTCTTTTTCTCTTATAAGGGTTTCTTAACGAGGTCACCCAATAAAATTCTAGTTATTCAGTTAAAAGAATATATCTTCAAGCATTTTGTACAGTCCAGTTACGAACCTTTTACTTGGGTTAGAATTCTCAAGAATGGGATAGGATGGTTCGTAGAGAACACCTCCCCCTTGAGTGAAAGCGCCAAGGTTGAACAGTATGGTTCGCCAGTTAAATCCTACCTTGCCCTAAGAGGAGAGGATGAGGTCAGTTACAAACCTTTTACTTGGGTTAGAAGTCTCAAGATTGGGACAGGATGGTTCGTAGAAAACACCTCCCCCTTTGAGTGAGTATGCCAAGGTTGAACAGTATGATTCGCCAGTTAAATCCTCCCTTGCCCTAAGAGGCGAGCATGAGGTCTGTTACGAACCTTTTCACTAGTGCAAAAAGATTAAAAGATTACTCCTTATTAAGTGCGGGTTTGCGAAACGCATTTGTAAAAAACGCGGTGGCATTTTTGAAATTAAATTGATTTACAAATGCGGTTCTAGATAAAACCGCATTTGTAAATCAATGCCAATGATTTACAAATGCGGTCATATGAAAAAACGCATTTGTAAATCAATGTGCAATGATTTAAAAATGCGGTCATATTAAAGATCGCATTTGTAAATCAATGTGCACTGATTTACAAATGCGGTCTTTAATATGACCGCATTTGTAAATCATTGGCATTGATTTACAAATGCGGTTTTACTCTAGAACCGCATTTGTAAATCAATTTTACCCTAAATATTTGAAGCGCGCCACTAGTTTCAGACTTTCACTTTCTTCTCCGCTCTTCGTTTCCATGTTCTTGCGCTCAGTTTCAGTTTCTTCTCCTCTCTGCATTTTGTAAGTTTCGTTCGTTCATTATTCATTCATTCGTTTTCGTTCCTGACTTCGTTGGCTTTGGCATTTTCGTTTCCTAACTTCGTTTGCGCATTTGCATTTAGGTTACTGTTCCATTGGTCTTCGCTGGTGTTTTCCTGCTCCGCCACCGCCACCGCTTCCGCCGCCGCCTTCACCTTTGTCTTGTGTCTCTGCCACTCCGATCACCAGCAAGCTTGTTCACGGAAAGGTTGGTGTTGTATTTAATTTTTTTTGAATTTTTATTTAATATTTTGAATTTATATTTTTCTGTATTATAATTTATATATTTGTGTGTATTTTGAATTTTTGTTTATTATAATTTATATATAATTTAATAAATTAGTTACGGAAACAACTAATTTATATATTATTATATATAAATTTGTATTATATAATT
>Ga0123342_1009990_pt1 | contig 11057 bp, 8 predicted proteins | sample Turbeawhitnodule_FD_89960 | JGI IMG/M metagenome (GOLD analysis project Ga0123342, IMG submission 89960) | Root nodule microbial communities of legume samples collected from Mexico - Turtle bean Mexico white nodule | ecosystem: Host-associated > Plants > Roots > Nodule | place: Mexico: Nepantla... | reverse complement strand
CTCCATTGGTTAGAAGCTCCAAAAGCTCACATGGAAGCCTATAAATAGGTGTTCCTTCCTCTTTGCATTCAAATTTTAACTTTATTGAATGAGTATTCAGAAAATTCAGATTCATTCTCTACCAAATGTCCTTTTGCTAGAGACCCACAAAAGCCTAGGGCCTAATTTCAGCAATATTTCATATTGAAATATAAACACTTATGAGTATTAATTGTTAATTTACATATAAAATAATCCATAATTTATGAATTTATACCTTTTTACATATTTTATGATCTTTATATTTCCAAATTTGGTGTTAATTCTAGGTTTTAAGGGAAGAATGGAGATAATTTGGCTAAAGAGGAATGATATAAGCTAAGAAGAGAAAGCTGGAAGGTCGCAGAATGCATAAAAGCGCCAAAAATCCAACTTTGCAACAAGGAATCTCGCTCAAGCGAGCTCATTCTCGCTTGAGTCAGAATGCTCAAGTGACATTTTAAAAAATCGATGCCTTTCTCGCTTGAGCGAACTACATCTCGCTTAAGCGAGAATGCGTAAGACAAATTGGGCCATTTTATGTTTTCATCAATAAACCCATCAATGCGATGCTCGAAGTCACCTAACCCTGGAAAATTAGGTTAAATAGGGGGCTTGAGGCTTAACCCTAGTGTTCCAGGTTGAGAGGAAAACACTATTGAGTGAATTATAATCCAATTGGGAGAATAGGAGGTGTAGGAAAACATTAAAGGAGGCAATCATCAAGGAGAAAATCCTGGATCTTTTTTTCATGTCATCCTTGCGTGTACTAGTAATCATGAGTGGCTAATTCTACACTATTGAGTGAGTAATCATGTACTAGTAATCATGCATTAAGGTGATATTTAAATATAGTATAATGTCTTTTTCTTGATTGATTATTGGTATTGTTGTTTTGTTTCTAACTCTTAATCTAGAATCTTAAATCTGATTGGAAAGTATTTTTATGGTTTTGACCTAAACAACAATACTTAACATATTAGAGTTCTAGGAATAGACTTGAAATGTTAATTGTCATTAACGTCTGAGCTTGGTTATAAGTTATTTTATAAATATGCGAGTAATGGATATTTAGGAAACATTCTTAATAATTTTATATGCAAGAAATTGATATAAATAAATTTTATACGGGCATCAATTTCTATCAAAGAACATAATGTTAACGTGCTAATCAAAATACGTAAGAGTGAGAAAGATGAAACCTAATCCCTATTTTTCCAACTTGAAGCAACCAATTCTTTGTCTGTTTTCTTATTAATCATTGTCAACACAACCACTTTCAACACACTTTTTATTGTTCTATTATATATTTAGTGAGTATTGTACTTGATAATTCAATTCCTCCTTGGGGGATCGATATCCGCCCTTATGGAAATATTATTACTTTATACAACGCGGTGCACTTGCCCGAGAAAGTCATCAAGTTTTTGCCGTCGTTGTCGAGGAACAATTTGATTTGTTGAGTATAGTTTCCTAAAGATTGTGAATACTTAATTGTTTTGATTTTTTTATTGTGTTTATTTTTTGGTTATTTTGTTTTTATTGTTTTAATTATTATTTTGAATTTCTTTGCTTTTATTTGTTTCTATTTATTTTAATTTTTCTTTTATTTGTTTTATTTAATTAGAATTTTTTTTTTCTGTTATGTTTAAATTTTAAAAAAAAATTGTTGTCGTTTGTGAATCTTTCTACTAACCCTTAAATTAGCTATTTTTATATGATATTGATAGATTGGGTTCCAAAAGACCAGTTGTTATTTGAGTAATAAATTGAAAGGTTAGCTAGAAGCAACCAAATTAAAGGCAAAAGCGAAGCAAGAAGACACTAGAGAGGACTCTTCAACAACTTCTTCTTTTTCCATTCATATTTTTCAGGAGGATAACAACATGGCGAAGGAAGAAGCACTACCTCCTAGGAGGACTCTTGGAGATTACGCCATGTATTAGAGGCCTAGACATTTTTTTAGCATTGCAATACTTGCTACTAACAGGTCCTTGGAATTGAAACCTACGTTCCTCACTCTCATTAGTACCAATCAATTCACAACAATGGATCATGAGGATCCCCATACACACTTGGCTACATTTTATGAATTAGTGGGAACTGTGGGTTTTCAATCAAGTGATCTTCAGAATGTGTATATGCGTTTATTTCCATTTTTATTGGCATAGAAAGCTAAGGAGTGGCTTAAATCACATCCCAATCAGAGCCTCACTTGATGGAATGATGTAGAGGGAAACTTTCTATAAAGAATTTTGCCAATTTCTCGCTACATCAAAGCAAAGTATGAAATCTCTATGTTCAGACAAGGAGCAGAGGAATCTTTCTATGAGACATGGGAGAGATTCAAAATGATGTAGAGGAAATACCCAAATCATGGGCTTGAAGAAATTGCTAAATTGAGCATATTCCTTAATGGTCTCAGGTCTGATACGAAGATGCTCTTAGATGCCGCAACTGGTGGCACAATGATGGTTGTTGATGTAGAACAAGAAACGAGAATTATTGATGCTTTGGCCACAACTGACTATCAAACTCAGGATGATAGACAAGGTCATCAAAAGAGAGGATTATTGGAATTGAACACTGCAGATGCATTGCTGGCTCAAAATAAAATTCTAACACAATAGATTGAGCAACAAACCGCACAGATGGCCAAACTAATGCAAAATTTGCATGCGGTTCACTCATCTCAAAGTCAGTCTATACCAATCAGGTGTGATTTTTGTGGAGGTGATCATCCTAATGGTCACTGTATTTATCAGACCAACTCACCTAAAGTTGAGGTAAATTATATGGGTAATCAAAGTGGCTTTTCCAACAATTATTCTCAAGGTTGGAAAAATAATCAAAATCAAAATTTTGGGTGGAAGCAAGACTATGGTTCATCCAATAAGCAAGGGCCTTTCCAACAGCAACATCCATCTAATTATCCATCCATGCTTGAAACAATGACTAAAGTTCAAGACGCCCTGGCAAAGCTTGTGGTCACGCAAGAAAATAGCACGGCAACAATTAGGAATATAGAGATCCATATGGGACAGATGGCCAAACAAATTGTAGAGAGACAAAGTAGCCAATTTTCACCCAACACCACAACCAACCCTAAGGAGCATTATAATAAAATCGTTACTGAGAGTGATAAAAAAAATAGGAAAGGGAGATGGTAAGATGGTGATGGTTGATAGAGAAAGTGGAGAAAAAAGAAAACAGGGAGGAAAAATATGAAGTTGAAGAGAGGAGAGTTACAAAAGAATTATCCCAATCTCTTATGCCTGTTAAAAAAGAAAAGAAAGGATTTTTTTTTCTGTAAATTGCTTACAAAAAGTTATTTTGTAGGATGGCCAGAGAAAAAATCATTATTTGAAGGAATTAGAAGAAAGATATGTTTTTTTTGAAGAAAGAGATATAGAGCCGGAAGCTCGAATGAGTACTTTGAAGCTAAAAGACTTGCCAAAGAAATTCAAGGATCTAGGGAGTTTTTAATACTCCTGTGATAATAAGTGATTTATTTGTTGTTGATGCCTTATTGGATTTAACCATGTTAAGATAGATAGGTGACTTGGAGGTTAAACCCACCAAGATGCAGTTACAATTGGCAGACAGAACTATGAAATATCCTTATGGGGTGGTAGAAGATGTTCTTATGAAGGTAGACAAGTTCATATTGACTGTGGATTTTGTTATCTTGGACATGAAAGAAGATGAGGAGGACCCTTTGATTCTCGACAGACCTTTTATTAAGACTGCTAATCATAGTGGATGTGGATAAAGGAGAACTTAGAGTAAGGTCTCAAGATGATGAGGTCAAATTTAATCTTTTTGATGATATGACTAAACTGTATTGCAGATAAGAATAGGAGAAGAGATTTCCAAAGAAGAGGTCATCCTTATAACTGAAGAGCATATGGAGGGTTCAAAGCCAAAGAAGAAAGTTACACATCATAAAAAGTTAAAGACAAAAGGAGACCGAGACAATCAAGGGAAGCTAATGGAAGAAGATGAAGAAATTGTGAGTTATCAAGGAATTAAAGATGGATTGAACATTTGAAGTGGAAGAGCCGTATTCAAGGAAAACGAAAGTGATAATAAGAGAACTGGTCAAACAAAATAATTATTCCCCTTGATAAAAACTTTTTTCAAGCTATATGACGTTAAATAAAGCGCTTGCTGGGAGGCAACCCAGTAATTTTGATTTGTTTATTTTGTGTCACAATAAGTTTTAGGTGTTTGATATTAATTTTTGTCATGCTAACAGAAGAATATGGCAAGCTCACCGTGGCATTCTCGCTCAAGCGAGAAAGTACGAAAAACGCTGGTGCCTCTAGAGCCATCTCGCTCAAGCGAGAATCACACAAAATTTTGTGTGGGCTCTCAGTTGTATTCTCGCTCAAGCGAGATTTTTCTCGGTCAAGCGAGAAGACCCTGAAAATGTTTTTAAAAACATAGAATTTAGTCTAGTGGTGCCATTCACTTCAAGAACCTTGGTGAGAAGCTCTCGTTTTTGCTCTATGATAACTTATCTTTGCTTTAATCTTTCATTGTTCCTCTTTCAAACTCGCAACCTTTGATTGTGTGCCAACTATGGGTCGGACCAAAAGTACAATAACTCAAACGACCAAAGGAAAAAGTGTGAGGATGGAGTCGCCAAAGGCTCCAGCACGAAGTAGTTTGGAAATAAAGAAAAGCAAAAAAGGTATGAAGAGATAAAGAATTAGACCTTTATTCCAGAGAGAAAAGTACAGTTGCTACCTGAACAATATGATCACTTTTAAAGGGCTTGCAAAGGTGGAATTGGATGAGGCTTGTTAAGCCTCTTCAGATGTATGATCCAGATGTGGTCCATGAATTTTATGCAAATGCTTGGAAAAGAGAAAAAGGAGTTGAAGTGTTGTGATCAAGAGTACAAGGGCGATGGGTATCGTTTAACAGGGACTCCATCAGTGCATTCTTGGGTGATCCTTTGTAGTTAAAAGGAGATGAGGATTACACATACCACAGGCTGAAGTCACAAATTTGTGGCTTTAATGATGACATAGTGGCTAGGGAAATCTGTCTAGCCAATCACACTTATCAAATCACTGCAGTTGGTAAACCATGGAGGATATTAAGGAAGCATATGAAGATGTTATCTCAAGTTTGGATGGTCTTCATGTTGGCCAATATGGTGCCTAATGGACATGTATCTGACTTGAATATTCCCAGATGTCACCTTTTGTATTTCCTTTTAAGAGATGATTATTTTGTTGATGTGGCCAAAATTATTTTCATGAAATTTATAAATTTTCTATTGGCCCAAATAATCAGAAGGGAAAGGGTACTTTGGGCTTCCCTGCTCTTATTAGTGCCCTTTGTGCAGAATATGGTGTGGAGTTTAATCCATCTATGAAGATTATACCTCCAATTGATTTGAAATTTATTGTTAACAATTGTACTGCTGCAGAAGAACAGGAACCACAAGCTGGTGAGGTTCCTATATATCAGTCACCAACCAGAATCATTTGTACCATTAAGGGAAGACAGGTTAATAGAATAGTTGCAGCAGACGTAGTTGGAATAAAAGGCTACTTAGGAACATATACAAATGCAAGAGAGTGCCAATGATAGAGGGATAATGAGGCTTTAACAAGACATATATCAAAACTTCCCTTAAGGACAACATAATCCCTACATGCCTCCGGATCAATTTGTTGCTTATGTTGCTTGGCTTGGGGAAAGGTACTATTATTCTAGGGGAAAGATTCAGCTAATGAAGCAGGACCATCTACGAGTGGTGTAGATGATGAATTTAACATAGAGTTGGATGATTTTCCAAGGCACGACTAATATGGTTATTTCTTTTCAGTTATTTTATTTTATTTTATTTTTATTTTTCTTATTTGTTTTGTTAGCATTTGTTTGTTTAGTTGTCTATTTGTATTAAGTTTTGAAATATTTTTCTGTTTATTGTTTTCTTGAATTATTGTTCATTTTTATTTCAGTTTGTTTTCTATTTATTTTTCTCAAATAAAAAGAAACTGGAATATTAATCTGTGAAAAAAAAAGGAATTTGTGTTAAAAAATATTGAATGGTGAGATGAATTAGACACAATTTAGAAAAGAAAATATGATTGAATCCCTATTCAAATATAGTTGAAATTGTGATACATGAAAATTTAACAGGATGATTGATTAGAACAGAGAATGACAAAAGAAAAAGGAATGAGACCAATTAAACTAAGTGAGTGTGTGAACCTTAAACAATTTTGAGAGTTTTACTAATGAATTGACAGATGTGGTTGCTTAATTTTTATGTTTTACATCATAAAAGAGAATGGAGATGATTGAGGCATTTTTGTTAATTAGGAACTCATGGCCAAATAGCCAAACTTTATCTTATTAGAATTCCATTTTTTATATCCTCTTTGGGACAACAATTTTTGTTATTATTGCACCCTACCCTTTAATGATATATTCCTACCCTTTGGCATGTTTAAGGAAGGAGAACATAGATGCAATATATGTAGAAAAGGGAATGGTTGGTTCTGATTGTTGAAAGCTCAAAAAGTTGAAAATAGGAAGAATCTATTCCTATTGATGAGAAAACAAAAGAAAAAAAAATCATGTTGAAAATCATGAAAAGGTAGAAAGAAAAATGAGGAAAAGTGTGATCTCAAAAGAAAATGGTGATTAGATAACATATATGTTCTCTATAAATGGATGGTAGGCATGTTCTTCTTCTTTAAGATGTGCATTTTGTTATCTGAAAAACCAATATTTTTTGGAAGCCCAACCTCATTACAACCCTAGAAAAGACCTCAAGATTCATGTTTCTAATATGTTTGAGATTTGAAGATGAAATGAAAAGCAACTATGATTTGTTATGATTCAGTGTAAATAGAGAGAAACACTTATCTGCGAGTATATAAGAAGAAATTCCTTGATGAATTGTCATTTATTTGTTTTAATTTGATCCTGGTAGTTGATTGTATCTATATTTGAATTTGGAGGCATCATAAGTTTCTAATATAATCTCTTGTTTAGTAAATTAAGATGTTTTGATATTTAAATTCAAATATATTCATTTACTTTGCTTAAGGACAAGCAAGATTCTAAGTTGGAGAAAGTAATAAGTATCTAATTTCAGCAATATTTCATATTAAAATATAGGCACTTATGAGTATTATTTGCTAATTTACATATAAAATAATCCCTAATTTATGAATTTATACCTTTTTACATATTTTATGATCTTTATTTGAATAAGAGCATTTTATTCCCAAATTTGGTGTTAATTTCAGGTTTCTAGGGAAGAATGGAGATGATTGGACTAAAGAGGAATGATATAAGCTAAAAAGAGAAAGTTAGAAGGTCCTAGAATGCATAAAAGCGCCAAAAATCCAACTTTGCAACAAGGAATCTCGCTCAAGCGAGCTCATTCTCGCTTGAGTGAGAATGCTCTAGTGACGTTTTCGAAAATTGACATCTTTCTCGCTTGAGCGAGAATGCATCAGACAAATTGGGCCATTTTATGTTTTCATCAATAAGCCCATATGCGCGATGCACGAAGTCACCTAACCCTAGCAAATTAGGTTAAATAGAGGGCTTGAGGCTTAACCCTAGTGTTCTAGGTTGAGAGGAAAGCACCATTGAGGAATTATAATCCAATTGGGAGAATAGGAGGTGTAGGAAAACATTAGAGGAGGCAACCGTCAAAGAGAAACATCCTGAATCTTCTTTTCATGTCATCCTTGTGTGTACTAGTAATAATGAATGGCTAATTCTACCCTTTGGGATTGGGAGTAATTTGTTCAAACTCTTATGTATTGATGTGATATTTAAATATAGTATAATGTCTTGTTCTTGATTGATTATTGGTATTGGTGTTTTGTTTCTAACTCTTAATCTAGAATCTTAAATCTGATTGGAAAGTATTTTTATGGTTTTGACCGAAACAACAATACTTAACATATTTGAGTTTAGGGTTTAAGGTTTAGAGTTTACATTCTTGATTAACAATTTCAATCAAAGAACATAATGTTAACATGCTAATCAAAATACATAAGAGTGAGAAAGATGAAACCTAATCCTTATTTTTCTAGCTTGAAGCAACTAATTCTTTGTCTGTTTTCTTATTAATCATCGTCAACACAACCACTTTCAACACACTTTTTATTGTTCTGTTTTATATTTAGTGAGTATTGTACTTGATAATTCAAATGTTCCTTGTGGGATCGATATTCGTCCTTAGGGACCAATTATTACTTCTGACAATGTGGTGCACTTGTCGTAGAAAGTCATCATTGGCTCAACCTCTTTCTACTTTAAGCACCTAATTCTCACCATAATCTTCACCAAATCGCTCCAATTACGGTGCAAGTTGCTCTCTTTCCACTACCACTCCAAGTTCCACTCTTTCCACTACCACTCCACATTCTTTTACAATTCATCATCTTAGACTGCATCAACTCTTTCCCCCTCCTCCAAGTGCCGTGAAATCTTTCACTCCTTCACCTCCACAAAAGTATTCAACAATCTAAGTCCTTCTTTCTTCTTCTCTAATTCTATCTTTTATGTTTCCGCCATTCTCTTATTATAGCTTCTATTGAGTTCTTTAATTTTCGCTTGCATTCCTTCCATTGTTTGTGTCTTTTTCCTTTTTCTCTTTGAAGAAAACCTTCACACTTACTTAACCACTTGGTTAAGTTCGTGTCCAATGCAATCCTCATTGAGTCATCACCATAATGACTAATCAAATTCTTCACACAAGTGAAACTAAAATTCCAATGAATGTGTCTCGTAATGTAACTCATATCACCATGGTTGGAAAGTTGGAGGAGGAAGAAGGGCTTTAGAAGGCTTTCCTCTTGTGGAGAGTAAAATATTTCCTAGTTCAAACCTTATAGCCCTGTAAATAATTGTAAAGAGTAGAATAGGAATGTACATTGGGCCTTGTAATTTGGGTCAAGTATGTAGGATTTCTTTTGGGCCTTGTATTTGGATAAAGTCTAGATTAGGTTAAATAACCTAACCTTGAGAGAGAAGTAGAGAACATGTGAAACCCTAGCTTGGGCACCAAGCTAAGGTATGAGACTTGGGTGCCAATTTTTCTAAGCTTCTTAGGTGTATATGGTTAGGGTTTATGAAGCTTTTTCATAAAGCTTCCTCTATTATAAACAGGAATGTCTTGTACATTATTTTCAACTTTGAAAGAGTAATGAAATGCTGTCAAATTTGCATCTTACTTGTTCTTAGTTCCTCTCTATGTTAACACTCATTCTAATGTTTTTAACCTAGATCTCTTTAAGAGTTGGCCTAACCTCTATTAAGCTTTGAGCCTCCATGGCATTCTACTTCATCTTCATTATCCATTCATAACATTCGCATCCAATTCACCTCCATCCACAAAGAATTTTTCAATGAAAATCAAGGATCCAAGCACAACTCTATCATGGTTTCATGAAAAAGTTGTGAAAACTTGATCTAATAATATTTATTTTTAAATCCATGTTTTATATTTTATTATTTTAAGAACCATATAGAATGGGAAGATTGTTGATGCAAAGTTTTAGATACCCTAAGATTAAGTGCTTACAACAAAGTGTACAAATGTGTTTTTCTAAGCATCAAATCTCGTCAATCAAGTGTTTAATATGTTCAATAGATGCACATCACCATGTGTACATGTAACTTCATCTAATAAGCCAAATAGTCGGACACACGTTAAAGATATGTAGTCTTAAACATTTGTGGTATATGTCAAATATTTTAAATGCTTATGTTATGTTCACAAAGAATGTTTGCTTCTTCATTCTTATACGAGGGTATTGTGAAGATGTATCTACGTAAAAATATATCTTAAAGAATTCCCTTAAAGCTTCTTCATGCCAATAACTTCTTAGAATTGTTAAAATGTTAGCTCTTAAAAGACCATCAACCACAAACGATCCTTACCTTTACTATGTTTTGAAAAAAATCTATCTGACATAGAACTAATTAGTCATGTTGTATATCAAAGTGTTGCTTGAAGAGGATATTAGCATTTAATGTTGTATGAAAAACATTCAATGCATATCCAAGCTTGAACACGGATATATGATAGAATAAGAAGAAGATGAACTTCTATTTTTCTCACAACTCTAAAAGAATTTGTAACGACTTTTTTTTTCCAATCTTTATATATAGAAGATATCATGTAGAAGAAAGAATGACGACGATATTATAAACGATCAAGCTCTTCACTTTCTAGTAATCTCAAGCAATCCTTAAGTATCAAGTGTGTAAAAAAGAACATTGTTTTCAATCCTTTGTACAATCTAATTATGGTACACACTTCATTCGATTGTAAGGCTTTCTCAACTAATGTATATGTATAGGAACTGGATGCAATCCTGAGTGATGATATTCCTTTTTGTGTTCCCGTGAGTCTGACAGAGATGATATAGTTGTAGGTGTTGAGACTAACTTACTCCTTCCTAAGATTCGTGAGTCAAAACTAGCCTATACATAACTGAACAATGAGTTGGATCATGTCCATCTGAGGATTGGAAGGATCATGTTGATGTTTTTGAGCTTCAAATGATGCCCAACATGTTAATACAGGAACAAAACATACATTATAATACCATCAAGTTATATCAACAATGTGCAGAACCACCTTCTTTGTTTTTTTTCCGTCCATCCAAGCATAATATAAAGAAGACTAAGTTTTTCATATCAGTGGATAGTTCCCAGACTTGCTTGCCTTTATAAAGAAAGTTCATATTTTTTTATTTATTTTTTGGATCACCTCAAGAATTCAACACTTCATCTAACATTCATGATTTATTGCAATAATGTGATGTTATTGTGGCATACTAAAAATAAAAATTGATTAAGGCACAATAGAGTATGTAAAAAATGTGTTGATCTGAAGAGGGAGAAAGTGGAATTTGAAATTTGTACCGCCCTGGTGGTCGGGAGTGATGACGTGGCACCCTGCTACAGTATAGGCGTGTTGGCAAGGCGCCAGGTTGGCAAGAGGGAAGGAAGTCGGGGGGCTCGTGTAGTCGCCAGTTGTT
>Ga0123342_1009989_pt1 | contig 11059 bp, 7 predicted proteins | sample Turbeawhitnodule_FD_89960 | JGI IMG/M metagenome (GOLD analysis project Ga0123342, IMG submission 89960) | Root nodule microbial communities of legume samples collected from Mexico - Turtle bean Mexico white nodule | ecosystem: Host-associated > Plants > Roots > Nodule | place: Mexico: Nepantla... | reverse complement strand
TTATTCTTTTTTATATTATAAATAAATACATATTTTATTTTCTCTAATATAAAAATAAATATATATTATATAATATAATATATATATATTTATATATATATATATATATATATATATATATATATATATATATATATATATATATATATATATTGTGTTTAACTGTAGTTTTTGAGTGTGCAAGAGACATGTGTAATATAAAAACAGTAGATACTAATTCTGCATCTTTTTTTCTGAAACAAGCAGTTCGAGACTGTCAAAACCCACTTATATATCTTAATTATGTTAAATTTTACGTAAAAAGTTAAAGTTAAATAGCTTTTATCTTACATAATAGCATCTAAAATGGTATCCAGTTGGGGGAAATATTGATTTAACATATGCTATATCAGGTAAAAATAACTAATACATTTTTAATACTATAGATTTTTTTTGGTATATGACAAGTGAAAAATAAAAATATTAGCTATAAAATTATATTGTAGAGAATAGTTTATGTATGTATACACAGAGGGTAAGGTAAATTCAGGGTTTGATTCCCGTCGATATCATTTTAGGTATGCAATAAATTATGTTGAAAGAAAATATACTTACTTTATATACATTCAAAGTTTCAAATAGTGTTAGCGTGACTTTATATGATGAATATTTGGTATAAATATATATGGTTAAAAAATTGTAGAGAATGAAGTAAACTTTACATAACTACAAGATTTTTCTTTCTTTGTAAAGTCTTTTTTTTAAAAGCGTTTCATAATTTATTTAGACAAAAAAAAATCATAGTACTTTTTAGAAATGAAAAACAAAAGAAAAGAAATATCATTTTTTGAATAAGTTAAAGATATAAATTCAGAAAAGTTATATAAAAGGAATTTTATAAATCAGTTTAAGAGAAAATATTTTTTTTTTCTCGTCTAAGGCCTTGAGGAAAAACTTGGCAAAACAAGATTTACTCTATCATAAATGGAGTTGTAAATTTTATGGAATAATGCTGGCATATAAAATATTCAAATATTTGATATCGTAAATTTTAAAATTATCGAAAGATAAATATATATAGATAGAAGATTTACTTTGGAGAAAAAAAATAAAAAAATAGGAGTAATTTTTAAAAAATAATGATAAGATAAATATAGAAAATAAAATAAAATTAAAAAAAATGTAAACTTAAAATTCCAAAACAAAATGGATCTTTTAGTTTTGACTAGGCTTTTTGTTGTTGTTATATAATGCTTTAACGACTGATGCATCTTGTATTTACCTCTGAAGAGGTTTACAGTGTTATTTAGTTTTGGGCTTTGTCCTTTCGTTCAACCCAGAAAGAAAAACGAAAAGTAATTGACAATTTCTTTTTGTACCATATCAATTTCAACATACACCCAATTTTCTATTGAAATGACAAAAATACCCCTACAAAATACGAAAATAATCTTGGAGAAAAGAAGAATGTAAATAAAAATTACTTACAGAACTTTTTATCGGAAATATTCAGATTTATATTTTCAAAATACATTTTTAAATTTCATAATTTTTATCCGAAATAATTTTTTACTTTTGTGTTTTGGAACTTTTTGTCACGAATGTATTTAAAAACATGATAGGTGCATGTTAAAATTGATGTGGTGTAGGAAGTTATTGTCGAAGTAATTTATATAAAATATATGCCCCAAGTATAAGTTATAAGAGTGTTCTGTGTCCATCAAATAAGTGAAATGATCACATATTCTATCTAATTTATTCTCATTTTGGAAAACTTTCGGAAAAAATAATCCAAAAATCATTTAAAAATGAGTAAAACAGTCTTTCTAAAAATTTATGGGATGTAGAAAGAAGTTTGATAGAATGGAGGAAGAAATAGCCAAGTTGTAAAATGCTACTATGGGTGATGTGGTTAAGACTGTTTCTTCCTGCACCTCCATATCTTCTTCTGCCACTTCCATACACAATATAAAAATACATTTTTATTTTTTTGTGTCACCTACATAGATTAGTTTCTAGATTATGTAATCCAAAAACTTATTTGAAAAAAGACTTCTGGATTACATAATCCAGAAACTAAACAAGACTTCCAGATTATGTAATCCAAAAAGTAATCATGTATCTGAAAAAAGGTTTCTGAATTATATAATCCGAAAGTTAATTATAAATTTGAAAAATAACTTTCAGATTATAGAGGGGTATTTTTGGAAATTCCAAATTTATGGAGGTGAGAGAAGAAGGTATGGAAGTGCAGGAAGAAACAGTATGTGGTTAAACGCCACTAAGAGTTTACAATTGAAGAAAAAATAATTTCATTGAAGAAAGGTTACTTGCTGTACGCACCCATTATTACTAACTACGCCTTATACAAAAAAAAATACAAATATCCACCATGTCACTACTGTCGCTATTCTTCTCATCACTGTCATTACAGTTGTACCTGTGCACTATTTCAGATCATGAAAAAGAATACACAGCTCGTTTCAAAAAAAAAAAAAAACTTATTCCAGAAAATTCCTTCAAAAGTTATTATTTATATTCTAGAAATTTTATTCTCAAAAACTCATTCCAAAAACATATTCTAAAGTGTTAGTTTTTTACCAAAGTTTGATCCAATAATTTTGTTTTAAAAGAAAGTTTAATTTAAAATGTATTTCGTACATTTTGAAAAGTTTGTTCGGAAAATCTGGGTATGAATATCCTATTTTGAAAATTCTGTTCCAGAAATCATTTTCCAAAAATTCTAGAAAACTTGTTCACGAGGATTTCATAACATTCCATTTGGAAGTCATTTTTATAAAGGGTAAAGTGGTCATTTTAATGTTATGGTACTTCATTTAGAAATTACGGGGTGCATGAAGAGTAAACCTGAGTTTTTAGAATAATACGGGGCTGGAGAGAGCAATAAGCTGGGCAGCCACTTCCACACAAGACTGTATATTCCTGTAACTCTATATATTCTTCTCTTAGTTCTATAAATTTTTGTATTTTCAAAAATATTCTTCTGTAATATTATGGATTATATAATTTGAAAGTTTTTTTTAAATTTGTAATTAACTTTTAGATTATATAATCCGAAAGTCTTTTTCTGATACATCATTAGTTTCATATTACTGAAAATGTTTTAGCTTCCGAATTATGTAATTTAAAAATCTTTTTCAAAATACGTGTTCAGATTACATAATCCAGAAACTATTTTATTAGGGTGATACAAAAATGATATGGAGGTAGAAGAAGAGGAAGAAACACTCGCATACAAACTCATTACAAGAGTGGGTTAGGCTTTTATTCTTATTGGTAACGGAACAGAACAAATTGGCCCATTGGCTTGAAAAAAGTTATTTCTATTTTTTTCCAGTTTTTACCGAAATTTAAGAAAAGAAAAGTATCATTTTACTTCTAATTTCATATTTGAAATGTTTTTATCTAAAACTTAAATACAATAAATTTTATTTTCAACTGTTTATAATATAAATTTGTGGAAACAAAAAAGTTAGAAAGAAGCCGGCATTTCTAATACCAACATAGAAAAACTCATTGGACCCACATTTGAATTGCTAACCATGTTGATTAATGTTGTTTGATTCTTAATGGTGTGTATACGTAGAAAGACATTTTTGAAAAATATGAACACATTCCTATGATTTAGGTCTGAAAAAAGATTAATTTTTAATTGTTGTTTTTCTGGCATCGAATCAACTGAAAAAAGAAAAAAAAAACATAACGACATGCATGTGAGCAGGTTTCATTTAGAAACAAATATTAAATGATATATTTTTAATTAGCTTTTGAATTTATTAAAATTAAAATTAAGGAATAATATGAGCATTAACTTATTAGTTAATGGGATGACGTAGACTACAATTTTGAGGTTTGACAAGTTATCTACAAGTTCAATACTAGTATTAAAATTTATCTTAACGTAAAACTCCATTAACTACATTTAATGATAAATAAATATTATCAAAACTATGAATCCTCTGTTCCAACGTTAAATTCGTTGCTTTAGTAAGCTTAATGCATTCGTTTTGTTTCAAACGAGACGGTTCCATCTTAAAAGAACTTCTCAAATCTTTGTAAAGTAAGGAAAAATCATTACTATAAACTATTTATAATCTTAACTTGCCTTTTATAACAGCTTTTTTTGAATCCAGGTTAGAGTAAATCTATAAACACTAAATATAAGTTAAAATGGACAATATATTGAGAGAGGAAGTTCATGTTTCACACTAAATCATAAGATTCCATATTTACAACTAGATTGATTGAATACATTATATACACTATAGGGTTTTACACCATGTGTTATATCTAATATTTACTTAAACAATTTGTTAGAATCTTAGATAAACATACTGTAGTTTAAGGTTTTGTTAGAGAAACAATATTATTTTTCCATGTTAAATATAATATATAATTTGTATCTTAAACGTGCATGTAAAGTGTACAACGACATTATTTATTTAAATTTTTCTTTTAAGTTAAAATTATCTGTTTAATTGCACATTGCATTGAATAATGGTCGACCGTGATGTGCGCATTAAATAACTTAAATAAATAGTTACACGTGAAAAATAAACCGTTGTAACTTCCATTGAATGAGTCAAAGACATTTCATAGAGCACTCCCTTGATATTAGGGAGTCATCAGGCACGACCAGAGACCACTAAGCATGTATCTAGCGATCGGTTACTTTGCCCACACGGCCAAGGCCCAAGTCAACCTACTAAAGGAACGTCTGAAAGGGGGAAAATGTACGTTTTTCTCATGATATCAGAGAATTCTCATTGAGTATCATCGTTGACTTGAGCGTCGGAGTGTAATCGCAAGTACTCCGTCGACCGACCGAAGCACGCGAAGAGGAAGAGAAACTTGAAGAATAGAAAAGCTAAGAACACAAAGCTAAGGACACAGTAATCATTGTGTATCGACGTGGACCAACATTGCTCAGCCCCCAATACCATACAGATACAATTACAACTTATCAAAGCAATTACGTAATACATAATCAAATTATATTAAAAAAAATGTCATGCATTAAATCTATTTATTCTTTTTGAAGATAATGTTTAGAAAGTGGGTGTGAAATAGAGTTAGCATAAGAATAATTAGAGGGTGAGGGAGGAATATTTAGGAGGAGAAATTGGTGAGTAAAAAATCCACGTGGGTAAGGAGGGACCAAAAGTAGCATGAAAAGAAGGGAGAAGTGAAGTGAAGAGGAATAGGGCACAAGATCCAAGAAGAATAGTACGTACCCAAGTGACACCACTCTGTAGATCCATGTTTCTGTCCAGTGACACTGTGCCACTTCCCTTCTTTAATACCCCTATTCCTACTGCACCCATCGTCCTATTCCTATTCCTATTCCTATTCCTATTCCTCCCAGCTACCTACCACTCTCTTCTTCTTCATCACTCATTCAACTGCCACAACCATATTAACATAATAAAACATAAACATGCTTCCAATATTTCATCACCCTATTCTTCTTCTTCTTCAACAACATCGTCGTCATCATCTTCATCTTCTTCACCTTATCCTCAGTTTCAGCCTAGAACCGCCCCCAACCCAAAACAGACACTGTCCCTATTCTCAACCTCAGCCTACTCCCTGACACGAATTACACCATTTTAGAACGTTTCGCTATCAACCGTTGATGCATCAAATCAGCGTACCATTGAAGGTTGGGAGGGCCCGCAAGCCTAACTCTCCTCTCTCTTCTTTATGATCCAGCATTGTGGGTTTAATTTACTGCCGCTTCCCTTTTCCGGGGATATATGCCTATTTCAAGTGCCCACGTGCACTTGTACCTTCAATCTTCGTTTTAGCTACGGATTACCATTTTAACCACACTTTGCGTCTTTAGATCCATCGTACTTCCCTCTGCTATTCCTTCTCTTCTTTCTTATGGCTCATCCTTCCACAACATATGTATTAAAGCCTGTCTTTTGATCCATTCAATTCAAACATAATGTTAACCCATATGGCATTGTCTCCTATATATATACACATATATATCTCTTTATATATATATATAATAATTGGATCCTATGTTATGTAATTCTAATCTCTCTCCCTTTTCATTAATAATGATAATACTAATATCAATATCAATATCTCAGTCCTGCCTACTGCCGACGCCTACATTATGCCCACATCTGTGAATCGCACCAAATATTATTTCCTTAATACCAACCACGATGTTTTCCAAATTGTTATCATGCAGATGCCTTCTCTCGGCAACAATAAAGACACGGAGACAAAATAAAATAATTAGTGGCCTTGAATTTGTTCTAAAAGTAAATCAGTACTGCTACTAATTTGTGGACGTGAATCTCGACCTGTTTTACGTACCTTGTACCTAAGGTTGCGAATTGTGTTGTTAATTATTGGTTAACACGGACTGCAAGGGGAAAGGACAGATGAGGTGTGGATAAGCAATATACTATTTCATCTGTGAATTACATTTTCCTTCATCCACTTGTCGTGACATGTGTCATGTAAAAGAATATCCAGGGGGACCTACTAGATAATTAATTATATATATATATAAAGAGAGAGAGAGAGAGAGAGAGAGAGAGAGAGAAATTGTTGTATCTTTCATTAATTTGAATTTGGTTTCCTGTTTTCTTGTCCTACCTATGCCTGGTTGGTAATAATAGTTTCACTGTTAAATAAATATATGATTGGAGGATATAAAATAATTATGCTCTGAAAGACACGCACGAGCACAACTTAATTATGACCGTATATAAAATGATAGAAATAAAAAAGTGCCACACAATCCGATGTTCATATACTACCATATGATCCCACTGAAACTTGGACGTGCTTTATTAACATTGTCTTCTAATTAAAGATGAGATGAATGGGTGTTTGGTTTCCACTTTTGGGAGAAGTAGAAAACCACACACAACAGTATATTTATATAAATGTGCACATGTTAGTAGGGGTAAAAGGGGAGGGTAAAGGTAAAGGTAAAGCTTGCTGGAGATTGAAAAGTTTGTAAGAATGAAGATCCTGTGGTGTCGAAGGATATCTGATATAATCTGATGATAGACTGATATCTCATCCGAATGATAGTGTTTGATTCGCAGTGCAGTGAGTAAAACATAACGGAAAGCAGCAGTGGCGGAAGGGAAATCACGGAATCCACAAGCTGCAGCAGAGAATCTCAATCCTCACAACCATGTACTACTGCTGCACTATCTCAGTGCCCTAATAAGCCGCCTAGCTAGTACGAAGTGACAAACACGTTCCTCCCGCGCTACATGGCAAAATAATAAATTAAAAATTGCGAAACCAAAACGACGGCCGAATAAGGTCACACTAGCTACCTTCCATTCCATCTCTACATCCCAATATGGCTATGCAGCAGCAGGACCACAACTCCTCAACCCAACTATGTACCACTCTTCTGCTACCTCAACCCTTTCCTCTCATCTTCACCACCCCATTCCCATTCTCCTTCTCTTCCTCTCTCTAATTAATTTCTCTATCTCTTTCAAATGAACCCACCTCTGCCATAAATTCTAGTAATTAAACAAAACAACCCACCTAATTAATGATAAGCGTGTGTCTCTCTTTGTGGATTTAAAATTCTGATCAAGACCAGATACTTTCCGTTTTATGTATCTTAGTAGATAAGAAGAAACTAGAATGGTACATGTGGAAACAACAATAACAATAATATTCCAATATTTAGTCCGTTACCTATATTTGTTGTACTTGTGAAAGTGGAGTGGATTTTGTTGCAAGCTTGGAAGACTCTTCTCACATGGTGGGGCGTGGAGGGGATAATAAGATCAGCTTTCTCACCCTCTCAAACACGTGCCCGTAACTTACACGGCATGGTGCGTGTCTTTGCCCCCTCCCATGTTCAACATCCAAGCAAAACCTTGGCCTCCCCTCTTCCTACTACCTACTCCCACTCCTTTCATTTCTCCAATTTCGCTATAAGTTGGTTAATCTTCTTCCTTCTCATTTTTGTTTGTTATCTATTTTTTTTTAAAAAAAAATATGCAAAAAAATGAAAAAGTAGACACAATCATACAGTCACTGACTTCAGTGTACTCTCTGCAGAAAAGCGAAGTTTAAAAAAATAAATGGACAGGGTTTTAGGGGAGCGCTTAGAGCGAAAAAGAGAGAAGTTGAAGCCTGTAATGGAAGCGTTTGTTCTTCACAAAGGAAATTTACAGTATTCTGCACAAGCGAGCATTAAGCTGCTTCTCCGTACAGGGAACAAACGAAGCTCAACCTGTTTACCTTAACCACGCCGAAATACAAAAAAAAAAGCTGTAGACCAGAGAAAGGAGTCTTGGCTGGTGTAAATGATAATTAACATTGAAGAAACCAAAGACCTAGACTGGACTAAACAATATTATAATTAAAGAGAACAAAATGGCATGTTCAAATTGATCGGATTTTTTTTTCTTCCGTGGCGAGACGCACACCTTCACGGCTTCAACTGAACCCACTCGTAGCGTCCTTCCAGCGGCACATCCTTAACGACGTCATAATTGTACCTGCAAAACAATTTTTTAATTAAAAAGGAATGACGGAGCTACTTGATATACTAATTATGGTGTCAAAAACTAAAACTAAAAAAAGAAAAAGAAAAAACAGTGAGAGAGAGAGAAAGAAGAAAATTCTACCAATTATGACTTACTTGTCTTGAAATCGTTTCTGAATGTCTTTCTCGGCGGTAACGAAGAATTCTTCCAGCTCCAACTCGGATGGCATAGTCCGCGCCTTTGACGAGTCACGGCGAGAATTGATCTCCACTGACTCTAGCTCCTCCGAATTTTCAAGAAGCTCGCTGGAACGGTTCATCTCTTTCCTGCAATGTCCGGACACGAAAACTGTTACGGTTCAGAATTATAGATAGAATACAATGCGCAGTGCGGGAAAAGACACAAACACACACGAGAGAGAGAGAGAGAGAGGAACAACGACTTTGAGTTTTGAAGGGAGGAAATTATCATGACTGGTGAGACATTATTTATTTCGTGCTTTTTTTGAACTGAAACTTGAATTATGGAGAAAAAAAGGGTAGGAGGAAAAGGTCCTGGATATGGAACTATGGCTTGAAGCAAATTCAAATTTAAACAAAATGATATTGATTAAAAGACCTCTCAATTTGTGAAGCACCATTGCACGTCGACGTTTCAACTTGCGCGCTCTCCACCTGTAAAAGAAACGTGGAATGCGGTGCATTAATTTAGGCGAAGAAAAATGAATGAGCGAAAGGCTATACACAGACTAAATTCGCGAAAGGAACAGTTGAATGAATAAAATGTATGAAAGACAGGTAAATAAGAAATGTGAATCCGTTACCTCCAGATCTAAGAGTTTGATCTTGTCTTCATCGAGGCTGGTGGATCCATTGCTGGAGCAGCAAGAGGCAGGAATTTCAGTGGAGGTAGGGCTGAGGCAGCGTTGGTTGATCTCCGGCTGCTGCGGGAGAAGCGTGGGAGGTTTGAGAAGCGACGAAGAAGTGGTTCTGGGAGACTTGGAGGATTTTGGAGGATCTTGGTTGGTGCGGGTGATGGTCTTTCTCTTGGGAGTTGGTCGAGCTGAAGTGTCAGGTTCCATGGCTAATGCGGCTCGGGCTCGTGTCCTGACACCGACGTGAGCAGGCATTGACGTGCACTGTGAGTCCCTTTAAGTACTACAACTAATACTGCGTCCTCGCGCGAGCTGATTCCTTTTCAGGTGTTGGTGTGCGCGATGCTGCGTTGTGCGTTTTTTCGGGGTTGGGTTTGGTTCGGTTTGCTAATGTAAGAGAGAGAGAATGAGGGAAGGAAGGGGGTGTTGTGTGAGTGAGAGTAGTAAGTTGGTGCGCGCGTGTAGTACGGAGACGACGAAATTGTGATAATGACGAAAGGGCTTCAACGGTTGGGATTGGGCAATTGCTTTTTCTTAGTGGTGCTGGCAAGTGTGTGTGAGTAGTGTGTTTTGCATCGTGGTGGTGGCCCACTTTCTGTTAACAGTGACGGGGAATCTAGAAACGGGAAATCTGACGGCGCCGTTATATATATGGAACCACTCAAGTTTCTACTCTGCGCCGTTGAGTGCCCAATTCCGCGTCTTGCATCTCATGCTTCCAACGGTTTAAGGTTAAGACAAAAATCAAGGCTGAGCTGGGATTATCACGATATTACACACTACAAAAAAAGAGTAACGTTGATTCTGCAGTGCCAAATGAGAATCATGCGCTTCTAATGAAACCATCATCAGGTATCTGCGTTTCTTCCGAAATTCCGTTTCCGACTCAAGCAAAATAAATTATAATGGCGTTATAAACCCCAATTACGGATTTATCCTTCCTATAAACAGTGAAACGCGAAAATGCCATTCTATGCTCCCCACCACCATAATCCTGTCTGCGTGTCAAGTACACTACGATTTGCCCTTTCTCCTCCTTAAACAATTCAGATGCACAGTTTTTATTTATTTATTTATTTATTTATTTATTTTTCTCCTTGGCTTAGCCATGAAGTACGTACAAGCGAGTGGTCACTACTCCCTACTGTGCTACACCAACTTATTGTACCAAAATAAATAAAATTCTAATGTTTTTTCTTGAAGAAAGAAAACAAAACTTCAATCGTTACTTACATGTAGGATATCCAACTGCATGTCCTTCGACACTAATTAAAACATATTAAATAAAAGAATCTTAAACCGAGTTTTGAATTAATATTCTCCCTGTAGTCTTTGGCCACACAATCTATCTTCATTTAATTCACTATATTTTTTCTTTAGACACTGAGTTGTAGAAACATGTATTGACTCAAATTGATTCAAAATTTTACTATTTGATGAAGCATGGAATCTAATTTGAGAAATGAAAAAAAAAAAACATATGGTAGTTTAGCATTTTATTTACTACTTCGTGAGTAGTAATTAAGACTTCGTGATGAATACACCGCGTTTTGTTGGGAGGGGTATTTTGTTTTGTAGGGATATCGTGTGCGGAAGCGTGATAATTTCAACCAAAGATTATGAGAAATTAAAGTAACAAGTAAAGTGAGAATGATACCAGAATTTTTAGGTGGAAAACCCCTTTAAATAGAGG
>Ga0123342_1009986_pt1 | contig 11064 bp, 8 predicted proteins | sample Turbeawhitnodule_FD_89960 | JGI IMG/M metagenome (GOLD analysis project Ga0123342, IMG submission 89960) | Root nodule microbial communities of legume samples collected from Mexico - Turtle bean Mexico white nodule | ecosystem: Host-associated > Plants > Roots > Nodule | place: Mexico: Nepantla... | reverse complement strand
TTGGCGTTCTCCGATCTCCAGCATACCAGAACCGGCGATCACCAGGTTAAAGATGAAGTCGCCAGATGTAAACTCAGGCGACCAAGGGATTGGAGATCGCCAGAGCAAGCACATCGCCGAAGACGAAGGTGGTGCAGATTATGAAGGCGGCCGGCGAGACCACAGGGAAGGTGTACGAAGGCACCCTAATTCGCCAATTCTAGTAGAGATCGCGCTCCCAAGTTAGCTATGCACTGGGCAGTACCATGCATAAGTAACTTAGCCAAAAGGGAGTCAGAAGCAGCGCCCAAGTCAAGGAGGCTCCAGATGATGGCACATGTACGACTGGATGCGAGCCACGTGTCCAGCTGCGTAACTGCCAGGAGAGAGAAAGTGATCAGGTATAAAAGGGTTTCCCAACGAACTTTTGAGGTACGCACGTTCGGATTGCATTCTTTACGATTGCGAGTTCTTGAGCGTACTGTGAGGGAGAACATTGCACGGTTCCTTGAGAGTTCTTGAGTATTTGCTCTTGAAGTATTTGGTGGTTCAGTCACTGACTTAGGCGTTGGAGTGCGATCGGCCGCAGCAGCGCCGCTCTGTTCTTTTGTTGGTTCTTGAGGTGAATCGTGACGAAGGACGGAGGTTGAAGCGGTGTGTACGTCGATCCAAGTTTGACGAGGCAAGTTCCAACGTTCTGGTCAACAGGCAGGATCAATCTTTATCTTTTATCTCTAGAATAATATCACAACAAATAAAATCTCTCTTTATCTTTTATCTCTAGAATAATATCACAACAGATAAAATCTTTCTTTATCTTTTATCTCTAGAATAATATCACAACAGATAAAAGATCTCTTTATCTTTTATCTCTAGAATAATATCACAACAGATAAAATATAATATCATAACAGATAAAATATTTCTTTATCTTTGTTACCTTTTCTGGGTTGACCAACATCTGAGCCAAGCGCACAACTCACCTCTTGTGTCCAAACACCGAGATGACCTCCCCCAAACACTTGGGTCTGTTAGAGTTAAGCAGTGTCTAAGATCAAGAGGGGAGGGGTGAATTGAGCTTATCAAATTTTCGCAAAACAATCTAATTTACTATGTAACAGAGTTGAAAAGAACATATTGATATTAAATGGAACAAATTGTTTTTACAGATGAACCTAGCACAATTAAAACAAGATCAGCACAGTTTAGATCAACCAACCGCAATACCAGAACCAAATTGATTAACTTTCTCAGTTTATAAAGTTGCAGTTTAAGGTACAAGATTAATCAATTTTTACGTAACATGATCCATCTAGAGTAATGAACCAAATGTCACAGTTTAGTTAAAGGAACCAGTTCACCCTTCTTATCCTATTACAGATTCACACAGCAGCTTGATTTTTAATTAGAGGAACAAATTTAACCATGTCCAGAATTAACAGATTTAGTTTCAATATAACATATTCCTTTCTTGACAGATTATGTGAAATTACAGAATTAAGAGCAGGGATGAGAAAAGAAACACATGAGAATTTTTATACTAGTTCACTCATCAAGAGCTACGTCCAGTTCTCCTCACTCCAAGGTGTAATTCACTAAAACTGATACAATCAATTACAAACACACAGCAGTTCTTGAACCCTTCAAGAACCTCAACAATCAAGGCTGAAAAACACTATTTCAAAATACCTTGCACTCCAAGAAACCCTATCTAGAGTGACTAACACTCAAAACCAATACAAGAATGAATAAGGAAAAGATTACACCTGAAACAGTGTTGTAAGAACATAAACCAGTTGTTCTATTTGCTCCAAGACAATACCAACACCTTCATCCAACACAAGGTTCTTCAAGAACTAGCTCACATGTATTTCACTTTTGAAAAACCTTTGCAAAAACCTTTTCAATTCACTTTTTCACACATGAAATGTTGTATCTCTGTTAAAAATGTGATTGTTCAGCATCCCTTTACGTGAGAAGGGCATTTTCTTTTATAGAGAACAGTTTCTAACCACTTTTAAAAAAAAACAGTTATAGAGCAGTGAGCAAAACAACAGATTGATTCTGAAAAACAACAGGTTAAAAAATGATAAAGCTGTCAGCTCAGCTTAACTGAAATAACAGACTGAGCTGTACCTTTGGTGCCCTAACAGAATTTCGAAAAGCCTTTAACAAAGAAGAAATAAACCGATTGCTTCTCAATAAAACAGATATATTTTGTACTGAATCAAACCATTTAAGAGAACTTTAAAAATCTTTTCCAAAAACATTTAACCACATCATGAGCTTGATCTTACTACCTTGATTTGGTATCTAGGATGGGTCATGCAGCAAAAGGCAACCTTGACAATACACAACCCTAAACAACAGAATCATCTAACACATATAGCAACCTACAAATCAAACTAGCTAACATCTACATCAAACACACTAAGGCTAGGTAGAGATGAGCTTCATCCGTCTTCAACAGGGTCGAGCTAACGAGCTCTCCTGCATGGTACACATGTCCCCCGTCTTACATGCCACTAGGTAATCATTTACTCTCGGGGCACCTATACTCGAGTGGTAGTACTGACACCGAGCTAGGTTGACTTACCTGTGTTGTGCTTAAGCAAATCAACAAACAAATCAATCCCACATAGCGCCTATGCTCGTACTTATGCTGAGTTAGGTCAACTTACCATGTGCCAATTCGAATAAATCAACAAAACTAAATGCATCATCTTCCAAGAACAAATTTATCACACATTGTTCAAAAGGAAAACATTAAGCAAGAATATCTTAGCTGAAATACAACTCGAGGTTTGCGACATTCCACGCTCTAGGAATGGCCTCAACTAACACCTTGGCTTATTCGTTTACTAATTGGAGGGCTCTCATGGTCTCCAAGATTTGCTGCAAGGTGGGGACCTTGCTCCCTTCAGATCCCAATGGATATTGCCTCGCGTTCCTCATCACGTCAAAAAACTCAAACACAATTGTGGATGGGATCAGGTTTTACCTGGCCCCACGGTGGGTGCCAAATGTTCTCGCTAGTTGACTCCAAAGGCAAGCAGTGGCTCCTCCTATTTCTGGTGAATTATGTGCTTCCTCTTGGATGTTGGAGAGTGGCTTTGTTGAAACAGAGGGGGGCCTACCTGTTGATTGCACTCCGACGATCAAGTCAGTTCAGGGCTTATAGAAACAATGAGTAAGTAAGCAAGTAATTTCAGTCTTAGAAACGGTGTACCTTTACCAGGGATCTCAAGTCCCTTTTATAGACTACTTTTAGGTTACCTCTTGTAACAACCTTCTCTCACGAGAACCTTATCTCCAGTGAAAGCATGTTTTATTAGTGCTGCAACCGCATATAATCTTATCTCCTTAGAGTGCATAAAATCTTAACAGAATAACCACTAGGGTACCAACTCATGTACCAACATCAGGGGTCCAATATGTCCCTTGGAGGCATACAAGCCTCCACGTACCATGCATGCAACCTATTCTCTTCAACCCTAGAACTATTGGGCTTAGGCTCTATAGAGAATGTTTTACTTGTGCTAGACACCACATGTACTAAATTTACCCCTATGTTCACAAATACCTTTCATTAATAGCCTTACGTTCACATATAAAAGATTATTTCAACTATGCCATACTGACCAAACGTGACCCATTTTACTGGCCCAACAGCCGAACTGACCTGCTTATACCATGCACCGAGATCCAACCCTCGAGCACTTTGTCCAATACAATTATCATAAATATAATTACCTAAAATTATTTGTTGTGTATAATCAAGGTTTGAAAATTACTAACAACTTAATACATTATAAGAAAACAGTAAATTAGAGACCAAATTTAAGCTAAACCTTATTAGAGTGCACAATAGAGTCCACTAACTAATGCAAAAATGACATGCAAAGAAGTGTGGATCACGGAAATGCAAATCGAACATAACTAGATGCAAAGAATACAATATAAAGAAACCGACGCACGTCTAGCCAACATGCCAAAGCTTTGGCTACTGCTGGGCAGACTCTGGAGCGTGGAAGGTGTTGATTCATCGCGCGTAATGACACTTGAGAAAGAGAGCAAGGACTTTACCGTGGATGACATGCGTTTGAAGGGATCAACGTTGAGAGTAGGTTTCACGGTTTCTAAAGTTAGGTAGAAGGTACGGTCGAACCCTCGCTTTGCCCTCAGTGGTTGAGTGTCGCGTGAGTAACTTTACCAATTTTTTTTTCTTATTTCATTATTTCATTTCACTCTCTGTTTTCACTTTCTCGTTTCACTCTCCCTCAGTTTTCCCTCTTTCACGGTCATTCTCGCATTTCACCCTCGTTCTCATTTTTCACTCTTCACAACTGGTGCCATTGCAACTCGTAAGAAAATTTCTCTCTCATTTCACAGTCTCTGATTTTCTTTCTTTGCTGCTTCAATGCTGCATTGTAGGTTCCATTATTTTCGAAGTGGCAGTGGTGAAGTATAGATAGTGGAAGACGAACGAACCTTGCAGATTTTTTGTCTTTGTAGAAGTTGAGTTGATTGAGAGCATTGCTGATTGAAATGTTAGTTTATTTTTGGTGATTTTTGTACAAATGATCCTTCATTTTTTTAATTAATTTGATCAATAATATGTGAGATGATTTGTTATTTAACCAGAACATTGATATTGGTCTCACTTATGTTTATCAGAACGCAGATGCCTAATTTGTAATGGATTTGCTTATTTATCATTATTTTAAGTTTTTAAAGTTTTGGTAGGTTTTGGTTCATGTTTGTTTGTTTATCGTTGGGACTGTTTTGGTTTAATTCTAATGAATATTCTATCGTTTCTTAATTATATATTATTCATCCTTATATCGTTAATTTGGTAAAGTTGTAAGAAATGGAAGTTTTAGGTTTTGGGATGGTGGAATAATCTGATTGATGAATTGTTTTGTTTATGATGTGAATGTTTGTGAGTTGCAGTTTATGTGCTGATTCTTACAATTTGGTTGTTGCTCTCTGAATTTGATATCAATTGATGTTGCACATATGTGGTTTGATGGGTTTTGTAGATAGCTTTCTGCACAAATTTTACTAGTTTATGGTGATGCTTTTCATTTAAGGTACTTAATTAAACAGTGATATTTTTTCAATGGTGAGGTGCTTTTTGTATTGTTCTCAATCTAGTTTTTCTCAATCTGGTTTGGTGGGTTTTGTAGATAGCTTTCTGAACAAATTTTATTTATGGTGATGCTTTTCATTTAAGTCTTAATTAAACAGTGATACCAACATCCTGCTCCATCTAATTCAAAAAATAAAAATATTACATATATTCCTATCTGTGTAGGTATGGACTGTCTGTATGGCTGATATATGGTGCACCAAATCCAATTCACTCGTGCAGTGGAATCAAAGAATGAATTGCAGCCGAAGGACTTGTTTATAGGTTCTGCTAGGAACGATTTTGCTAGGAGTGATGAAACAGATTCAATGCAGTTCTGCCTAGTTGCTACTTAGTCATGCAACGAATTATCCAATAGTTATTTTTTACATCTGGAGTGTTAAGCCTGTGATGATGCTGGTTTCTTGGTTTAGATGTAGATGCAGTATGATGTAGATTTTCCTGTAAAACAACATTAGTAAGGGGCGTGCTGATAATGGTTCCTGCAGTTTATGGTATTGTCTTGGTTTGGAGTGGTGGAGACGTGGGAGACAAGGAGAAGAATGTTGTTTGTCTAGAAAATCAGTATGCTATTAAGGAATGTGTACAACAATTGGGGTTTGCACTGCTCAACGAGTAGGAAGTCAGGGATAATATAAGCTAAGCTTTAAGTAGTTGTGGTGCTCAAACAAAGGTAGAGGAAGTGTGGTGTTTGCTTATGAAAAAGCAGAGGAAGAGGGGTTAGTCACGGCTAAAGTAAGGGCTGTAAAATGCTTGGTCTGGCGTAAGTGAACCAGACGGTCTCCAGTTTCTGCTATTGATACCTATGGTGGATGGGGTGCTCATGAAGGTGATGCATTCTAAGGGAAAGAACCTACCTAGGTTGATAGGAATGGTGCTTACATTGTGAGGCAGGCTTCTAAGACCTTTGTGGCGAATGATTTAGCTAGGAAATGCATTGTGCAAGTGTCTTATACTACTGTAGTGCTTGAGCCTTTGCCGGTTCACGATTGACCTGAAGAGGGGTGGCAAAAGCAGGGCATTGAATACTTTTGCATATGGAATCTTCGGCAGAGAAGAACATGACTTCACATGGGAAGTGGTCCAGCCCCTCAAGTGGAAAAGGCCTAAGCATCATTGCAGTCAATTACAGATTCCAAAGGCAAGAAAAATCATTCACATGGAACTGTTACCAGCTTGTTTGTGCAAAGGGTTAGTGGCGGTTTGGAACTGTGAGAGGGTGTAGAGAGTGGGGAGAATGTGGAACTGCACCAACTGCATTTGGTCTTGTGAGTTTAGTGTTCCTGCTTTTAGGCTTGAGAATGCATTATCAGTGGGTGCAAACACGGTTAGGCCTTGGTTTGAGTTGTTGAGTTGTGAATTGAGAAGTTTGATGAAGGTTGTGAATTGGTCTGCTTTCTCTAGGACTTAGGTGATGTTGCGTTTGAGCTGAAATTTTTTGGATGAAGAGGTTGAGGAAAAGAAGAAAGAGGAAATTAATTAGCTTTGGCATTTGTGTGAGTGAGTACGAAAAAGATTTAGATATTGGTTACAAATGGATGAGGTATGTGGTGTATATATATTACTAGATTGATAAAAGAAAGGTTAGGTGAAAGGTTGCAATTGGTATAAGGTAGAAAGAAATTACCGAGAGGAAGATAGATAATTGGTTTGGGAGGCAGACAAAAATATATACATTACATATTTAATTGCCAGATTGAATAAATTATACATGAACATTCAACCATTACACTCATACTACGTGACTCCTTGAGAGAGATAATAATGTGAGAGAAACTTCTTACTAGACAATGTGTCACATAGGTTCCATTCTTTATCTTTAACTAAGACAAATAACCGGTCATGGTTGGGTTATGTAAAACACTTTTATAACATATAAAACACTTTTATAAAATTCTTAAAAAATATAGTTATCTGCAGAAGAATAAAGTAATGAAATTTGAGGAATTGTGATGATATTGGATTTTGTTGACGAGAGTCTTCAATTAGAATTTGAAAGTCACACCTCAACCTAATAATTCATTGTGAATTATTACATGAAACTCGTGGATTACCAAAAGGAAATATTTCTTTGACATTATCTTAAAGAATTACATTCACTTAATAATTCACTTTAACAATATAATAATATGTATTAAAAATTTAAATTAAGAAATAAAACAAATATTATTAAAATATTATTACTGAGGGAGGTCAAGTGTGTGTTTTATATTTAGTGAGTGTTAAAGTATCTCCATTCATTACCAAATTGCATCCCACCTTCACCACTTTCATATCATAATTTGCTCAATATTAAGCCTATATCTTCAGGGATTTTTATTTATGGTCATTTCAAATTTTTGTGGATTCATTTATTTGAACTTGCATTTTCAATCATGTTATTTTTTTCATATATAATATGTAGTTTAAATGTTTTGTTTTGTTCTGAATCTCAAATAAATTTCAATTTGAGATATATTTTTTAAAAATTCCATTGTGGAAATATTACTTCGCATGCTTCCTATGTTAGGTGATCTTTAGGTTAGTGTGACCACCTAGGGTAGGCCTGGTAAATATTACTCATATTTATATGTAAGAAGTTATATATAATTTAATTCAGATGTTATAAGACATAAATTCTTTGTAACCATAACACTTTTTTTCTCAGGAACATAAATATGGACGACCTATTGAACCTGATGAATTATTCCTTGCCACTCACACAAATAAGAAGGGCGATTGGGTAGATGGTAGTTCTTGAGAGACTTATGTAAGTAATTGCTTTGTTTTAAATTTAATACTTCTTTGATTTTTTTTTAATGTAAATTACTAACATATGCAACTTCCATTACTCTTTAGGAAACATAGCATGAGTGGTTGAGGATGATGTTGTTGGAGGGAAGAGTAGAGGTAGAGTTTATGGCACTAGGGATTTGACTGCTAACTCCCGCCATGGTGCCTCGTCCCTGACTCACCCCCTTGTATTAACTTGTAATATTGATCATGATTATCAACTAGCCGAGAAAGCACAACTTAAACAACAAATCTTACAAGTAAATGCAAAAGCAAACAGGGTTGATCAAAGGAGTGCACAGTTAAAGGAAAAAGTGAGGTTGATGCAGCAACAAGTAGCTATGATGATGGAAAAGCATGTTGCAGACACTTCAACAAGTACCAGTCAGGTCCACCCCAACTATCCGAAAACTTTGATGATCACCATGTTCCTTGATTACCACTTCTACTGTAAGTTAAATTACTTGCTCATTTATGTTCTATATTCTATATCAATAAATATAATTTTTATTTCATTTTAATTATTTTTTTATTTTTACATGTACTTTCCATTGTTTCCATTGCTCACTAAGTCTATGCTGTTGGAAACATCATAAGTGTTAAATTAAAGACTTTTTTTAACTACGTAATATTGACATAATATTCGTACTTTTTTCAGTCAGCACATTCACTTGACAAAAATACTTCTTATGTTTGGTATTTCTAACTTTTAGATTCAATGATTACATTCAGAGTGATTGAATGATTAGAAACAATGATTGGATGATGGAAAATGCATTATGTTGAATGGTGGATAGTAAATTTCTAAATGATTGGACAGGTGATATTTAAATGTGGATAAAATATGGATAGGTTGATTATTCTAGATGTGATAATGGAATTATGCAAGTTATTATGAATGTGAGAATGAGATTCTAAACAAGCCTTACCCATTCACGTTGCCATAGTTAGGGATTAACCCTTGTTTTTTTTTTCTTAGCTAGGGCTTAACCCTCTCTAGGTTAGACTAAGTGAGGGCTTGACTCTCTCTCGTTTAAGAGGAAGTTATAGTAGCTACAATATGTCACATAAAAAAATAACTCAGTTGGGTTAGAGTTTAGCTAGGGCTTAACCCTCTTTAGGTTAGACTAAGCGAGAGCTTGACCCTCTCTAGTCTAGGAGGAAGCTTCACTGGTGCAGAAAAGCAAAACAAGTGCGGCTATTTAGATTTATAAGGGCGACTATATAACCGCATTTGATGAGCACGCATTTTTAAATGAAAGATAAGAAGGCGTCTATATATAGCCGCACTCGTAAATTCGATTTATAAATGAGGTTATTTACATAGCCACATTCATAAATCGTATTTACGAGAGGCGTTTAGGGTTTCTTTTCTTTTTCGCTGTTGATTGAGTTTCTAATCAATATTCTCAACTTTGATCTTTTATGAAGAACATGATCATTATTTTAGAATTTCTTTTGATCTCTTGGTGCATCCATATTATACATCTTCGTATTTCATCCTAATGGAAGTCCAAAAGACGCAAATAAAAATCTCCAATGAACACAAACATATGACGGAGCAAGGCGGCAACAGCGACGAGGAAGGCACAACAGAAAACGCAAACAAAAACCTTCCCAAGCATGACCTTAGCAATGGCAAAGACAAAACATAAGAGAAATGCAAAACATACAAAAATCAATGCTGAAGAAGAAGATAGGAAGACAATGCTTACCGATGGCACGAAGACAATGCAAAGAAGAGAGGAAAAAAAAGAGGAAGCACAGTTAATGGAGGAAGCACATAAGAGAAACGAAGCGCGAGAGAAATGAGAGTATCAAAATGTAAGTGGCGTGTTTCTGAATTAGGGTTAAAAAGGTTTTAAGAAGGCGGCTATTTATAAAGTCGCATTCGTAAATAAAACATTTTGATTTACAGGGGCGGCTATACCAATAATCGCCCTTGTAAATCAAGCGTTTTGATTTACAGGGGCGGTTGTACAAATAGCCGCACATGTAAATGAACTTAATTACAAAAATGTCACTGCGGTTTTTACGAAAACATTTGAGCGCAAAGCCGCACTAAATAAACCGCACTTGTTTATACATTTTGCACTAGTGCTTGTCTACTAGCTTCAAACTAGAGAGGGTTAAGCCTACACCAGTAACTACAACCTGTCACCAAAAATAACTTCCTGTCTTGTAGCTTCTATTGGTCAACCCAAGTTATGCCCACGCTAAAATGTATTTAGCGTCGCATGTCATCATTTGTGTCCGTATTTGAGGGAGGCTAGTGTCAATGTTTCTTGTAGTGATAGTAGTCAAACTCAAAAAATAAATTTGGAAGACTATATGTTAAACTTACAGGATGGTGACATTGTAGTCAATGTGAATGTAGCATCAATGTAAATGTTACTTTCATCACCATTTTTCGAATTTGACACATAACATGCTGTTATCTTTTAAGTTTTATTACTATTTTCTATAGTATCATTATCACCCTTAAATATGAAACTGAACTTTCAATGTTGATGAATTGCTTCATTGTTTGGGACATTAAGCTTTATATCTAAGCTCAATGCAGATATTGAAGGTTATGACACATAACTAGCACAAGGACTTACAGTTTATACAAAATGTTGTTGTGTTTGGTTGACAGTAAATTTGATGATATGGAGGAATGAGGGAGCGAGATCCTACTTAGAACATGCATATTTCTCTCATTTGATCATGGGTTCATATTATATCGTTCTTGGAGTGATCATCATTATATTCTTTAAGGTATTGACTTTTGGTGTGTAGGTAATGGAGTATATGCTCATCCTGATAAGCCTTTTGTCATTCACTTTGTATCTATACTGAAGCGTCTAAGGTGGTGATAGGTTTAAAGGATAACTTTGAAGTTTTACAACCGAAAAGCCTTAGCAAGATGCATGTTATAATCTTACAAGACCGGATTTCCCTTACACATCTTCTTATTGATCTCCGGCTTCTCGGATTCTTGGGTCTTCAGGTGTTCCGAGTCTCGGCAATGGTACCTGCAATATAATCTGACACTAAAGTGTTTGTAGTGTTTTTCAAGAAAGCTTGTTTCGGCCTTGGCTTTGTTTTCCCTTAGAATGAAGGTTTTAATTCTCCAATTCCAGCACCTATCAAAAGACTAGACCTTACCCAAGTCAAGT
>Ga0123342_1009985_pt1 | contig 11066 bp, 10 predicted proteins | sample Turbeawhitnodule_FD_89960 | JGI IMG/M metagenome (GOLD analysis project Ga0123342, IMG submission 89960) | Root nodule microbial communities of legume samples collected from Mexico - Turtle bean Mexico white nodule | ecosystem: Host-associated > Plants > Roots > Nodule | place: Mexico: Nepantla... | reverse complement strand
TAATAACTGGCGGCTTCACGAGCCCCCCGACTTCCTTCCCCTCTGCCAGCCTGGCGCCTTGCCAACACGCCTATACTGTAGCAGGATGCCACGTCATCACTCCCGACTACCAGGGCGGTACAGCCTTCATGCGTCATACACACCACGTACATGGATCCCTCGTGACTTAAGCCTCCCACATATCTCTTGTATTTAACTGTTATCTTAACAAAACTCTAGGGCCCACCTTACGTGGCCCTCTACAATGTCCTGACGACCAATGTCCAATCTTCTCCCTCTACTGGTGAGGTTCAATATCGATCTCCAACATCAGGCTTAGAATACCAATGTCCAAAGACTAATCAATCCCCTAGTGGGTACGTCTGGGGTCCACCTCGTGGCCCCCCTTCCATCACCAAGCATCGACGCGCGATGTCTGAGGTCAGTCTCTAGGTCGATGACCGAGGACTGATCGGGACAATTATTTAATCTCAAGTCGTCTCCCAGTGAATACAATTAAAAATTCAGTAAAACAGTTAAAAAATTGTCTATATGTAGTTTGAGTTAGTAAGAATAGTTAATTAAAAAAGTGGGATTGTTTGAAAAAAATTTAAAAAAAATGAGACTAAAGTAAATTAAAAAATGGATTGATTCTCGAGTTCATTCATCATTGAATCCTTCATCAATTGACATATGCATCATTCATCCAACTTCCAAAGATAAGCGAATTAACCAAACAAGTGTCAATCAATTCATGAATTAGTCAAACAAGTGTTACTACACTACAAGAAAAATTATTTTGAACGGGGTTATATTAGGCATTTCCGGTGGTTTTAACCCCTGTTAAGTACGTTATCCACGATTTATCTTTCCCCTAGAAGATCCAGCGCCGCTGAAGGATTACTGGCGATTTTTACGAACCCTTGGAAAATAATTACTTTTCGGCGATTTTGAAACCCCTGTTATTCCCGACACTTCGAAAACCCCTGTTATTCCTGACGGTTCTGAAACCGACGATTCTGAAACCCCGTTATTCCCGACAATTCTCAAACCCCCATTATTCCCGGAGATTTTCAAACTATCATTAATTCCGGAGGTTTTCTAAACATGGTGCATATATAAAAAAAAAGTAGGTGACAAATAATAAAAATGTTAAACCAAATTAATGTGCCAAGACTTTTAATAAAACTCCCCTAGCACACTGAATGCACTAATTCATTAGTAAATCACCACCAGCACTTTACATTCTTAAATTGTTCTATATTTATTCATTTTTCTTTTTTATCGACAAAGATTTATTCATTTTTTATAATATAAGGTGATATATAAAACAAATTTAAGACAACATTCCAATTAGAAGTGTGAACTTTACTATCATAGTAGTGATTAAGTAGAGAAGTGATTTAAAGTGCAAGTAGACACCTTCAAATTTTTTTGACTATTTTGGAATTAACATATAAAATACATAATAATAATTTTTCTATAATCTATTATTACATTATATAAATTTTACTAAATTTGCATTGCAAAATAAAAAGGAATATAAAATTTGGAAATTCAAAATAAATAATGTTGCATGTAGTTTGTAACTAGTATGTATGTATTGTCAATGCAATATAGAGTTTCTTTCATATTCTATTGCATCTACAAAATTGAAAAGACCATGCATTAAAAGGTAGTAGGATTGCGGATAACTCCAATGAGAAAAAAGTCCACCATACAAAATAGTGTCCACAAATAACTAAAAGCTATGAAACCACAAAAAGTGAATAATAAAAGTACCATTTCTTCTTAATCATAAAAGTACACATGATAAAAAAACTAAATAACATTATTTGGCTATTGATAATTTGTTTCATCGTTAGGAACACTTCCTTTATTGAATGCCTAATATATAAAAAGAATTATAATTAGTAGCATTCCAATTATAATATAAAATATGTATTAATTTAATCAAGATTTAAATATTACCAGTAATGCATGAAACATAGAAAAATCATGAGACAACTCTCCCGGATAGTTTTGCACACAAAAAGTAATCATTATATTCATTTAATTGACTTGTGATGTGAATATAGAAACCTAATTTAGAATACAAAATCAATTAAATTAATTAAATTGAATAATATTAAAAGTGATGGGTTATATACAATAATGCTAACACAATTTATACTTATTCAGATAATTAACTACCAATGATTCAAATTTCATCATCATAAATAAAACTAATAGTAAATCCTCATGATAAGTGCTTAGATCAAATTAGTTTGGTAAGGTCAGAGAATAATTTGTCAAATATACTAGTCTTGACTATACATAAATTTAAAATAGAGACACAAAGATATAAGTAGCTACAATTTTCCACTCCATAATAAAAAGAAACAATAGGGAGTTTATGTTCACAAACTCTAATAAAGAATAGTGATATGTTCCAAATCACCCTTTCTTTTGTCACTTACATGTAACCACCTATAAATACCTACAATATATAATTAATAATATATAAGAACATATATAATAAGGAATATTATATTATTTATGTATATACGGCTTGGTGAATCTATTCTGAACTAACTTCAATAATTTGTAACATAACATTTTGTTTATCTTTATTTAATATATATATATATATATATATATATATATATATATATATATATTACATTTTGCTTATCTTCATTTAATATATATATATATATATATAATATGAGGAATTTAATATAAGCTAAAAAATTGAAGCCTCGTTAGAAAGGAATTTGTGGTTCCAACTCAACAAGTTTAGGGTTGAAGCTTCCGAAGAAGAATTTCATAAGCATGTCCCTAAGATGATGATCAATAAAATTATATGCATAGATTAATTGCTTAAAAAAAATGTAAAGATTATAAATGTACACCTAAATTGATGATACTTTGTGAAAATATATGAAAAGGGGAGATTCAAAGTAGGTAGTGGGAGTTGAACCTTATAGGCACCAATTCTAGCCCTCGCATGCCTTTGCTCATTTAGTATATGGCATTGATCCCTTTACTACAATCTACACAAGCCCTCTCCATTTTTTTTTCTGTCTTCATTTCTTCATCCAATCCCATGCCAATAATAATGCATTTCCCTTCCTATATAATGCACATTGTACACCCTCCAAGTTTTATGAACTCAGGTGAAGTTTGAGCCATATTGCAGCAATCATTTAATCCATAGTGTAGAACTATCGGGGTACATCTAGTTGTGTTTATTGGGGTTAACAATGTACAGTGTTAACCATTTCAATGATTTGAACTCACTTTTCTTTGAAGGTTCTCATTGCATTTAGTCTTTGCCATATAGAATAAGAAAAAATTATAAGCATATTTAAGCATATTGGACAATGGTTCATATCTATATCAGAAACATGCATTCTGCTTTTAATGGAAGCCCAATTGGCTAGCTTTTTGCACCACTGAAATCAATTTTGAAAAATGGTGCTTTGCCAAATACATAGTGAAATATGCTATCATACAACAAGTTATTCATGAGAAATTCTATTTGATTGAGATTTCACTGCATAAAGTTTCCTAGTTATGGAACAAACATTTTGTTTCTGTCTTGACCATATCTGAAATGTTTAACCATATCGCACGCATGACTCAAATCTTACACGTGAGATACTACAATTATACTTAATTTTAATTGTCAAATATTCATTTAATGAAATTATTAAGAGACAGAAGAAGAAAAATTAACTAATGAAGGAAAAATGAAGGGGCATCTCTTGCCAGCCACATCATAAGCTAATGTTTCCTCTCTTTTCTTGTTATTTTACTCCTTTCCTTTTCTTATTTTCTATAAAATTCTTGTAATCTCATATCTTTGGGTTTGTAATCTTGATTCTTAACACAACACTTGAGCAAATGAATTCATATTTTAGATTCCTTCTCCTAACTCATGATGGTACCTGATTAAATTATGAGAACCTAGCAAGTCATCACAACTTGTTTCCTCACACAGACATTACTAATATCCTCTTATATCGAATAATAAACAATTCTATATTAATATAACATCTTCTTTATCTCACCCGATTCTAAATAAAAATAAAACTATTCAATATATTCAAAATACGTGAATTAATATGAGGAGATAAATGAATAGATATAAGAGGAAAATATGCATTGCAAACTTTCATTTGGTTGACCTCCATAATTTTGAAACACTTGAATTTATAAGATAGGTCTCTTATGTTGGGGACAAGATAGAAATAGTGCACTTAGAATGAATGTTATGGTGAAAGTATAAACAATGTAGCGATCAATAATACTGATTTCAACACAACTATTGCATGGGAAAGACATACATGGAAAGTTTCAGATTAACCTTGGTACATATGAAACTAATCTAACTAAAAATACCAAAAGACATTCTCTTTACATATGTTATCCTGTTAAAATATAGTACTTCCTAACAGTTATTGCCGCGGGTATTCCACACAAAATGGATATATGAATTACATGTAAATCTTAAGTAATTGTTCATGCAAAAGGGATAGCCTCCTGATATACCTTCCTCCCTGATCTTGGAAGTTCATTTTATGATTGGGCCAGATAGCCATTTTCACCATTTCTAATTTTTATAACTGTACCATACGCTTCTCGGGCGTTGACCAAAGTCAACATAGTGGGACCTCGAGAGAAGGATATATTATTTAGTACTGCAGGAAAGGAAAGAGTTTCTTTAAGGTCCACGGCCTCGGGCGTCGCCCGGGCTCAACATAATAAAGGCGCTCGGGAAGTTTGGCAGGCCAGGGAAGTGTTCCCTCCTGATACCCACGGGTAAGGATAACCGTGGAGGAGGCGACACAGTAGGAGGCGGCACGGTAGGGGCATGGAGGCCTCGGGCCTCGGCATCCCCGACAGTAATAATAGGTAAAGAAAGGTGGTTCTCAAACTACACCCCCAGTAATAAAAGGGAGAGACCCAACTCACGAAGGATCTGTGCATGAGGCGTAGGGACGCGACAGTACGCACCACCGCTGGAAAGCCAGTAGGACAGAAACGACCCATGAGGAGGTCACGTCCTAGAAGGTAATCCACATGCATGGCATGTAAGGAAGACAAGGTACTCCTAGGACGAGTGACTCAGAGAATGGGCACATGAGTTGGCATCCATGCAGTCACCCGTCCGCACGAGTTACACTTCGACAGGGCAATCCTACACACTGAGAAGACCCTAAGACTGGGAGCAATGTAGCTAAAGGAGCGCCCACAGAATACGCAAGTCTCAGGCTGACACATGGACAGGAACACTGGGAAGGTATATAAGGTTTCACGGTAAACAAAACAAGGTACGTTTTACACATTCGCATACCAGTTAACTCATTGGAGAGAATTCAGTTACACATTTCTCTAGATATTGATCTTAGGGTGTTCTGCGACGAGAAGTGTTTGGTGTTTCCTGTCCAATAACTGACTTGATCGTCGGAGTGCAAACAGCCGCGAGGGCGCCATTTGTCTCTCTGTTTTAGGTGCTCACGGCGGAGGAAGGAGAACGTTGGAACAAAAGCGAAAAGGCTTTTGAAGCGCAGTTCGTAGATACGCAAGAAGGTGATCCAAGTCAATCGGCCGGAACATTTGGCGCCCACCGTGGGGCTTTCTGATCTAAAATATCTGTCCCACCATAGGAAGTAGAAGATTCAGTGAGAGTTATGGAAGTTCGTTAAGGTTCTTCAAGATTCTTGAAAGGTTCATCAAGAATCCTCAAAGTTTGCTCAGATTAACTAAAGAAAGCTTCAAGATTCTCCAAGAAACATCCAACAAGTGATGGGGATGATGCAGGGCCTTCAGGAGGCAATGGCGGTGTCGAGGGCGGAGCAGGAGCGCATCCAGCTAGATCTTGCGGCTTCGCAAGCAAGAAACGAAGAGTTACACCGCACTAACAAGGAGTTACGTCGCGGGTTGCGCAACCAGCCTGGGAGTCGTGAAACAGAGGATCAAGAATGCTTTACGCCTCAGAGAGTTCCCCATGCCCTTCTCGCAGGCAATCATGGATGCAGTAATACCATCCATGTTTGTAGGGTCGAAGGCTATGTTCACTGGAGTGGAAGATCCAGAGGCGCACCTCACTGCGTTTCACACGCAGATGATGCTGGTTGGCGGTTCTGACGCCGTGAGGTGCAAGTTGTTTATGAGCACGTTGATGGGGGTGGCGATGGACTGGTTCATCAGTCTCCCAGATGGCCACGTGACTTCGTTTGCGCAGCTGTCGCAATTGTTCAGGGAACAATATATCGCGAACCGCGCTCCCCCACCCGTTTCTTATGATCTTTTTGATGTGAGGCAGTATCAGGGGGAAACGTTGAAAGAATTTGTTAATCGCTTTGGGGCACAGGTGGTGAGGGTCAACACCACTGATGATTCGATGATAGTCCATGCGTTCAGGAAGGGATTCAGGAAGGGAATTTGCCCTGGACTGTTCAGCGAATCACTCATCAGAAGTTGCCCCAAGACTTTTGCTGAAATCAGGTGTCGTGCGGTGGCGCACATCGCAACAAAAGGAGAAGTAGTTGAAAAGCACGCGTGCATGGTCCCCACGCGTCCTCGTGCACTGCCGCGTGTGCAACCCATGAGACTGTATGAGGCTGCAGCGGGCAAGAAGACTCAGGGAAGGAAGTAGCCCTACAGGGCCAGAAAGCCCCAGGCCAAGGGGTGCTCAGGGGTAAATAAGCCGTTGAGGCACAACTTTGTGGTAGAGTTGAAAGACCTGATTGTTGTGCCCAACAAAGCGGATAGGTTGAAGATGCCGGTGAAGATGGATAAGGTGTTGGGACCGCACAAGGACGCATGGTGCGAGTTCCATCAGGCGTTTGGTCATCCGATCAACATCAGCTTGGCATTGGGCCATCAGCTGGATGAGCTTGTGAAGAGCGGTTTCCTTAATGACTACCTGGCGGGGTCATCAAGGACCGAGGCCTTGACAGCACCAGCAGAGGACCAAGCCCACGAGATGCCCATCCACGGGGAAATCCACACCATCTCAAGTGGATTCTCGGGTGGAGGGTACACTGCCTCTCAGTGCAAGAGGTACGTGCGTTTAGTAATGTCAGTAGCAGAGCAGGTGGTGGACGACTCGCTTGACGTCGATCTCACGTTTACGAAGGATGATCTTCGCGACGTCGTCCCACACGATAATGACCCCGTGGTGGTTTCGGTTGTAACTGCGGGAAGGAAAGTACACCGAGTGATGGTAGACCAGGGCAGCTCAGTGGATGTGATGTTCTGGCCTACGTTTAATAAGTTGCAGCTGTGTCCTAATCAGCCTAGGCCATACACGGGATGTTTGTATGGTTTTGCGGGGGATCAAGTGGAGGTGCGTGGTTATTTGAAGCTGAGGACGACTTTTACAGATGGCACCGCATCTCACACAAAAAACATAAGGTACCTAGTGGTAAACGCCGACTCGATGTATAACATCTTATTGGGAAGGCCAGCCTTGAATCGACTAAGGGAGGTGTCATCTACACGCCATATCAAGTTGAAGCTGCCCGATCTCAGTGGGAACGTGATCGTGATCAAATCCGATCAGAAAGAAGCCAAGAAGTGCTATAAGAATAGCCTTAAAACGAAGAGGGCGTGTTCATGATGGTGGAACGCCCACCCATGGAGGAGGCGCCTGTGGAGGCAATACCCATGGAGGAGGACCGCGTAGGCGTATCTCGCGCAGAGAACGCTTGGGAGAGGCGACCCAAGCCAACTGAGAATGTGGTGGAGAGGTAGATTGGTGGTAAGACGTTCAAGTTGGGTAAATCGTTAGACCAAGAGGAGCAAAACCAGGTGGTAGAGGTAATATTGTGCCATCTAGACGCCTTCGCATGGTCCGCCTCGGACATGCCAGGCATTGACCCGGATTTTCTGTGCCACTGCCTCACCATGGACCCCAAGGTTCGACCAGTGCGCCAGAGAAGAAGAAAGTTTAACAAAGAGAGACGACTGGTCGTGCAGGAAGAGACGAGGAAGTTGTTGAACGTCGGCCACATCAGGGAGATTCAATATCCTGAGTGGTTGGCCAATGTGCTCTTGGTTAAGAAGGCCAATGGGAAGTGGAGGATGTGCGCAGACTTCACCGACCTCAACAAGGCGTGCCCAAAGGACTCGTACCCATTGCCAAGCATCGATGCGTTGGTAGACAGCGCCTCGCGCTGCAAGATGCTTAGCTTTTTGGACGTGTTCTCTGGGTACAACCAGATCAAAATGCACCCCCGTGACGAGTGCAAAACGACGTTCATGACCGAGACATCCTGTTACTGTTACATAGTGATGTCGTTCGGCCTGAAAAACGCAGGTGCCACATATCAAAGGTTGATGGATAAGGTCCTGGCACCTGTGTTGGGAAGAAACGTGTAGGCCTACGTAGACGATATGGTGGTGACCTCGCAGGAGAGGGAACAACACATAGCTGATTTGGAAGAGTTGTTTGCTACCATAGCCAAGTATCGTTTGAAGCTGAACCTCGAAAATTGTGTATTCGGGGTCGAGGCGGGTAAATTCTTGGGGTTCCTACTCACCGAGCGTGGGATAGAGGCGAACCCAGACAAGTGTGTGGCGATCCTTGCCATGAGGAGCCCCGCCTCGTTGAAAGAGGTACAACAGCTGACAGAGCGGATGGTGGCCCTGTCCAGATTCGTATCCGCTGGAGGAGACAAGGGCCACCCCTACTTCCAGTGTTTGAAAAGAAACAGTCGGTTCGAGTGGACTGAGGAGTGTGAGGCGGCGTTCCTCAAGCTGAAGGAGTACCTGGCCGCTCCCCCCGTTCTGTGCTAGCCACAGATGGGCGTTCCCCTCCGGTTGTATTTCGCGGCGACCGAGCGGGCGATCAGCTCAGTACTTGTTCAGGAGCAGGATCAGACGTAAAAGCCAATATACTTCGTGAGCAAGGTGCTACAAGGGCCAGAGGCGAGGTATCAAGTTTTAGAGAAAGCAGCATTGGTCGTGGTGTTCTCGACCAGGAGGCTCCGTCATTACTTCCAGAGCTTCAAGGCGGTAGTGATGGCGGACCTCTCTATCCAGAAAGTGTTGCAGAAGCCAGACGTGGCGGGAAGAATGGTACGTTGGGCGGTGGAGCTGTCGGAATTCAATGTTCAGTATGAGCCCCGAGGCCCCATCAAAGGCCAAGTCTACACGGATTTCATGGCGGAGCTCTCCCCAGGGAGCGCACAGTAGGAAAAGGAGGCTAGCTTCAAGTGGGTAGTCTTAGTTGATGGGTCCTCCAATCAGCAAGGGAGTGGAGCTGGTGTAATCTTGGAGGGGCCGAATGGGCTGTTGATCGAACAGGCCTTGAGGTTCGCCTTCAAGGCGAGTAATATTTAGGCGGAGTACGAGGCCCTAATAGCTGGAATGCTCTTGGCCAAGGAGATGGGCACACAGAGTTTGCTGGCGAAGAGCGATTCCCAGTTAGTTACGGGTCAAGTAACTGGGGAGTACCAAGCCAAAGATCCACAGATGGCTGCATACTTGGGCTATGTTCAAGTTTTGAAGGGGGCATTCGTGGCGTTCAAGCTGGTACACGTCCCAAGGGAACAGAATGCCTGTGCTGACATGCTCGCCAAGCTGGCCAGCTCGGGCAAGGGGGGAAGGCAAAGGACAGTCATACAAGAGACCTTCAAAATGCCACGAACGTTTGTTGCAGATAACAGGGTAAGCGTCCTCTAGATCAGTATGTTTAAAGGAAGGGCGAGGAGTCATCGGGTTGACTCAGGAAACGCTGAGGACACCTAGCGTAAGTGTTTATCCGGTCTCACCGGAAGGGAAGGACCCTATGCAGGTATGCGTGCTGGAGGAGGGGGCACGTGGATGATGCCCTATAGGCGCTACCTTGCCGATGGGATACTCCTAGTAGAGCCCGAGGAGGGCAAGAAAGTGAAGAGAAACTCCGCAAGGCACACCCTCATGGATGGAGCATTGTTCAGGCACGGGTTCACACACCCGATCTTAATGTGTGTGAGCGAGGATCAGTGCAAAAGGATAATGGTTGAGCTCCACGAGGGAATTTGTGGGAGCCATGTTGGCGGTAGATCTCTGGCGTTGAAGGTTGTACGCGCAGGGTACTACTGGCCAACAGTAAGAGAAGATTACGTAAGGTACGCCCAGCGGTGCAAGCAGTGCCAGCAGCACGCCGACTGGCACAAGGCGCCACCAGAAGTGTTAAGGTCCATCTATAGTCCGTGGCCCTTCCATACGTGGGGAATCGACATTCTGGGGCCCTTCCCGTTGGCAATAAGGCAGATGAAGTATTTGATAGTGGCCATCGAATACTTTACGAAGTGGATTGAAGCTGAGCCGGTGGCGCAAATCACGGCTCACAAGGTACAACATTTTGTATGAAAGAATATCGTGTGTCGCTTTGGTGTACCAAGGCGTCTTGTCTCCGACAGCGGTACACAGTTCGCAAGCCAGCAGTTTGGCAAGCTGTGTACAGAGGTCAGCATAAAGCAGGTGTTCGCGTTCGTCGAGCACCCCCAGACGAACGGACAGGTGGAGTCCGCTAACAAAATCTTGCTTAGAGGATTGAAGAGGATGCTCGAGAAAGCTAAGGGGACCTGGGCGGAAGAGGTTCCCAGGATAGTGTGGGCTTACCACACCACGCCTCAATCCTCCACTAAGGAGATACCCTCCAGCCTAGTGTATGAGTCGGATGCGATGATCCTGGTGGAGATCCACAAGAGCTTGCCACGTTTTCAAAGTTTTGTGGTCGAGGAGTCCAACGAGGAGAGGAAGGTGAATCTAGATCTGTTGGACGAGGCCAGGGAGGAGGTGAGGATCAAGGCCGAGGCGTTGAAGAGAAGGGTAGAGCACCAGTACAATTCCAAGATGATGGAAGAGGCCCCAACACCAATCCTTTGAAAGGCCACCTAAATATCAAAACAAGGCAACCACTAGAGTTATGGTCAAAGAGGGGCCAAGAGGACACATTTTACATGTCATAAACTCTAGTGTAAAATAGTTTTTAAAGTAGCATAGTTTAATTTCTTTTTGTAATTGTGTTGAAACATGCAAAGAGGCACCTAGAAGGCTAAATCTTAAGTTTAATTAGGATTTCCTAATTAAACTAAAGTCCAGCC
>Ga0123342_1009984_pt1 | contig 11067 bp, 8 predicted proteins | sample Turbeawhitnodule_FD_89960 | JGI IMG/M metagenome (GOLD analysis project Ga0123342, IMG submission 89960) | Root nodule microbial communities of legume samples collected from Mexico - Turtle bean Mexico white nodule | ecosystem: Host-associated > Plants > Roots > Nodule | place: Mexico: Nepantla... | reverse complement strand
AGATGATGCTTTTTTAACAGGTTCTTGTTATGCATGCACAATCTCAAATACATCCACTATAGCAGTCAAATTTGGTCAATCACTACACCAAAATAAACACACTTACCTTCTCCTCCTTCCTCGCAGCATTTCGCACACCACCGTCAGTTCGCACCTTTGCCCTCTCCGCCGTCATCGTACACAACTTCGTCACCGAAGTCACCGTTTGTCTATCTCTACATGTTCCTATGCTTGCGGGAAATTTAAATTTCAAATCCTAATACACTCTTTCCCCTTTTCAGATCACATGCCACGTTGCTTTTACCAAAAATACCAAAAGTGCCCATGTCACATCATCCATTCCTCCACGTCACACAGGTGTAAATTGGAGCAAACGGTTTGGAGGTGTAAAATAATCATTTTCCTATGTTTTTTTATGATTTATGATTCAAAATAAAACATAAGAGCTTACAGGGGATCTATAACAACCGAGAATTGTAGAAGATGTCTCTCACACTGCCTTTCCTGTTGACCTTCCTCGCACTCTCTCAAGCTCATCCACTCTCCGATGAACCTCCGCCACCGTCATCAACCGTCTGCATCGTCGGCGCCGGCATCGGCGGCTCCTCCGTCGCCCATTTCCTCCGCGAGTACTCCCCAGAGTCCACTCCCGCCACCGATATCCGAGTGTTCGAGCGCAACGGCGTCGTCGGGGGCCGCATCGCCACCGTTACGGTGGCGGGCGAGACCTTCGAGGCCGGAGCCTCCATTCTCCATCCTAAGAACCTGCACACAGTGGATTACGTGAAGATTCTGAACCTGAAGGTCAAAGAGCCTGGTTCGGATGACCTCTCTCTCGGCATTTGGAATGGGAAAACGTTCGTTTTCAAAACTACTACGCTTAGTTCCAATGTTCCTGTCATCAATAAGCTCCTTAAACTCCCATTTGTCGGGACTCTCTTATCGCTCTTTAATTCCTCTCGCATTTTCCTTCGCTACGGCTTCTCACTCTTTAAGATGCAAAACTTCGTTGAGGTATTTCAACTATTTCACCGTTACGCTTAGTAGGTGGTTGAGTAAATTACTCAGTTAATTAATTACTCACTAAATGAATCTGAACTTGTTTACAACTATTGATACAGATTTTGAGTTCAAATCATTCATTTTTAGTACTTAATTTACATACACAAGTGTAGGACTCCTCACAAATGAAGATCTGGTTTGTTGAGGAATAATACAATCACACGCAGATGAGTACTCACTTGGCAACACAAGCTGAACTTGTGAAGAAAGACTTGAATTTCATTTCTACAATGCACACACTATTAGAAAATGCTTTTACATAAAAGTATTTATTTTGTAGTATAAATTAAAGTCTTTCCCAATAATAAATTACCTGTAATTAACCCACTGTCCAAAAAGGTTTAGTTAATGAAAGTAATGTGGGGTGTGCGAGAGAATAGAGTTATTCGTATAACTGTATTGTTTTCTGACGAAGCTTTATTTAATTTAGAGTACTGTTGAGAGATTCTTAAATTACTATAAGGAGACTAGTTCGAGACCTATTTTTGAGACTGTGGATGAGATGCTGCAATGGGCTGGTCTGTATAATCTTACTACAAGGACTTTGCATGATGAATTGGTGGATGCTGGGTTGTCTAACTTGTTGATCAACGAACTTGTTACTGTAAGAATTCTTTCTATCCTTTCAAATGTATATCTCAATCACTACTAATGTTTTGGTGATTCTGCTGAGTGCATTGATGGCACTATTTCGGTTATGATTTGCTAGCAGCCATTGTGGTGGACTGCTGGTTGTGCTTTGTTATGAAGGGATTGTCATTGTTTCACTGTTACAGAATTACAAAACTGTTTTTTGTGTACATTTATGACAACTCAGAAAAGATCTCACACCTATATGATAGATCAATGTCTGAGATTTAAAGTAAGTGATCTGAAGATGGACTTCTGTTGGTTTTATTTATGCAGGTCATCACACGTATTAATTATGGCCAGAGTGTCTCCATGAGTGGGTTGGGAGGGGCAGTTTCTCTCGCAGGATCAGGTGGAGGATTATGGTCTATCGAAGGAGGCAACTGGCAAATGGCTGCTGGACTGATTAATCGGTCAGATGTTGCACTACACCTGCACGAAGAAATAAAATCTGTTGCTGACCTTGGAGATTTTTATGAACTCAACTCAACAAAAGGAAACAGTTATAAATGTGAAGTTGCTGTGGTTGCTACACCATTGGATGAGTTAGATATTCAATTTATTCCCCCAATTTCAATTCCTGAGAGAAAAATGCAACACACATATACAACTTTTGTCAGGGGCCTTCTGAACCCTGTGAGTATTTTGAGACTTGAGTCATAAAATTGCTGACACCAGTATTTGTCAGTCTTATATATCTTCTCCTCTTTTGACGGTTGGTGTTACTTCTGACGGATTTGCTTTCTTGTGCACAAGGCATATTTTGGTCTCAAGGCTGTGACAAAAATTCCCGATCTTGTGGGCACAGTAGAGGATCCTAGCCTTCCATTTTCATGCATTGCAGTTCTCAAGAAACACAATGAAAAAGAATCCACATATAAGCTATTCTCTCGTCAACCAATGGAAGACACATTACTGGATAGCATCTTCAGGTAATAGTATCAGCTATTAGTTAATTATTTTCCTGTTCCTTGACACTGAAGTTATACTACTGATTGTATACCAAAATCTTCTTTACAAACCTGCTCTGTTCGAAAAGAGGTCTAGTCCATAATAATAACAATGGGGGTTTTGACTAATCATTAGGGCTCAGCGTCTCTAAAATGAGCACCTTATTTTATAGGATAAAGTAATTAATCAGTCGTTGATAACAAAATCAATTTTCAATATTACGTGCTCATATGTAATGAAGTGTGTATGATGATCTTTTTTCAACAACTGATATCACTTATTCTTACTCACTTTAAAGAGCCAAACCCAATCATTTAGTCCTAAGGTGCAAGTTGAACACATGGTTTCGAACCTGATGTTGACATTTACTGGTTGAGCTTTCTATCAAGTGTCGCCCTGTTTCCCTCCCTCCCACAAAATCGAGAAAAAGAAAACTTGAACCAGGTTGTAATATTTTGTTGATTGCTATCACTGGCAGTGTCAGGAAGGAGACTGTTCGAATAAACTGGGCTGCATATCCTCATTACCACGCCCCAGAAGTATTTGCACCATTTATATTGGACAGGAGGCATCTATACTACGTTAATGCATTTGAAAATGCAGCTAGCACCATGGAGACAAGTGCCGTGGCAGCGGAGAATATTGCCCGACTCATACTGTCAAGATATTTTGGCAAAGTGATTGTGAAGTCATCCAATTTGTCTGCAACTTCTCAAGGAGAGGGTACTCACTTAGATTTATGATACATTGAATTTAATTTGTAAGATATTTTTAGTTTGGGTGATGTTGAAAGATTTTATGTAAATTGCATCTGAAAATTTGGATAATCGTATTATGTATAAATATAAATACTGGCCAATAAAAAATACCATCTACCAACAAAAGCCGACCCATTTGCCTGTTTATTAAGAAAATGGAGGGGAGAGGTCAACTTAATATATAGTGTTTACACTTTGATTTTTTTTAGCAGCAATAATGTTTACACTTTGATGCATAGGCATACACACAAAATACTCTATCACCTTGTATTTTATTAATTGATAATGTGTGTTTATGCATAGCCATACACACGCCTGTTATTTAGGTTTTCTAATGAAAGCAACTCATTCGAGTTGTTTCTCATATTGAAAAATGGAAAACACAGGTATCATAATATCATATAATCTTTAAGTAATTCATATTCAATTATATTTCAATGAAAGAAATTTCAAAGAGCTCCAAACAACTCATTCTTTTATATTTTTTTACTCTTTTTTTCTTGTCTAAAGTACTCTTTTTCTTTAGACAAATTCTTCCTATACCATATCAATTTGAATTTGCATCTGATTTTTCAACGAAAAAATAAAATTGTTTCAATAAAGTGATGAAAATGACCGGGTGCAGATAAAAATAAGAACTTCCTGAACCTCTTTTCTAGAATATATTTTTAGATTTGGATTTCTGAAACACATTTCTAAATTTTGAATATTTTTTTTTCAAAATATATTTTTTGTATTTTAGATTTACTTTTCTGAGATAAGATTTTGGTGTAGGAAGAATTTGTCCTCTCGTCCGTTGGTCCAAAAACCATTCCTCTCGTCCGTTGGTCCAAAAACCATTTTTTAATATATATATATATATATATATATATATATATATATATATATGCAAATTTCTTTCAAGTAACTTGGAATGTGAATTCATATTCTTCCATTGGAAAGTTGGTTCAAGCAAATGGTACTTTAGACTCATGAATATATGATGAATATATGATGGAAATGCCAACTAATATTCATTCAATACAAAATTGTTTAAAACAACTAGCCCTTTATTCAGCACCTGAATAAACATATTTCATTAAAGAACGAGTCAAAGGTTCAAAACAAAGAAAATTAAAAGATTTTAAAAAACATAGTTAAAATATCATTTAGCTTATATTTTAATTTCTTAAAGTTAGATTGTGATTGTTATAAGGTCATTTGATAATATTTATTAAGATTAAATAAGTTTTTAGTCTCTCCAGAAATAAATCCTATTAAAATTGGTATTTCTAAATTTTTTTTCCCGTTGCTTCTTGTAGCCAACATTAAATAAACATATAAATTTGATCTTGAAAATTATTCTATTCCACATTAATTTTGATAATATCACATTACATTTCAACATTGTGAATTCAAAAGTAATTAACTTTTTTTTTTCATCAAAAACAAATTTACATATTTATTAGATATTAACAACAAAAACACTAACAAAATTTTGGAGGTACTAAACTTTTTTTACCCTAATTTAACCTTATTTTTTTTAGGTTAATAAGTATATTTTTAGGGTTCTCTATCTATAGCTTTGATGATAGTTTTAGGATATTTTTGGATAAATAGCTATTGGCTTGTTATCACACAGTGACCTTGTGGCTGATGAATCAATGTTTTCCACAAGGAAAAGGAAGGCACCAAGGAGAGACACAACATTATCGCTTAACCTTGAAGTATCTAACGTAAATAATGTGAAAGTAGTCTAAAAAGGGAAAGAGGAGAGGAACAAAAAATATGATTCTGACTTGTTAAAACTCATGTATAAATCTGTACAAATGAAATGCCACTGCAGATAAATCAATCAGACTACAGTAGCTGCAGGAGTTTTGCAAGAGAAATCTATTAGGATACAGCCAAACACAGAGTCATATTGCACGTCTTGGTTTGCAAAGCAATTGACATGTTTGGGTCGCAAATGTTCTTCAAGCTGCCAATGGTTCCTCCATAACTGTTTAAATCATAAGTAATTAATTAAAACTTAGCTAATTTCTTTCTTCTTTCAGGTTTTTTAGGGGAGGACAGAAGGAAGTGGAAGATACCTTTTCTTTTCGTAGATACTTCAGCATCACTGGTAACTGGTGCTTTGGTTGGGACATTAGGAAGGTCCAAGTTTTCTTCGATTTCTTCATGTGCTGAGTGAGGAACTTCAGGAAGATCTTGGACTGTAAGCTGATGCAACAAAACAAACTTTGTCAAATTTCCATATCTAAGTCTCTTTGATTAAGAATTGTTTCTCCGACTTAAGCGAGTATTTCTTTTATGTATTATATTATTCCAAATTCATTATCTCTGCAGACAATCACTAGCTCAAAACTTTGCACAACACAATTGAATTCCATGTTTTTGCTAGGAGAATTACTGAGCCTACCATACCGTTACATGCCACAGATAATCTTAGATACCCATTCATTGTAACAACAAACAGTAAATTTAACCTAGAAGAAGCTCTATTAGCCTTGGCTAGCACAACAATAATATGCTCATGCCATTCTCCCAAAGATGTACAGTATGTGAAAAGGGTTAAAATGAAGCATAATAATTTATGTCCCTTCCATAATCCATACTATTATAATTAAACCGATAATTGAATAGGAACAATTGGAATGGATTGTATTTATATTGGAAAGAATAAAAGTTAGAATAGAACTAGTACCAAATTATAAAAAGTGGGAAACCATATACCTGGGTTTCCAAGTCTTCAAATTCTGCTAAAATATCCTCCTCGTCTTCTGCTGATAATTTCTCGCCAAGTATCGCAGTAATTTCCTTCATATTCAACAAAATTATGGCAACCATCAGTGAGCATCAAATGTAATCAGGGCATATGAAAAATTGTAAACAGGAAATAGCAGTCAAATAATAGCACTTTCAAGTCAGTTTTATCAATCTTGGATAGCAGAAAATGGTGGAAAGTCAACAATCCACTGTATCATATAGTGGATAGCAACGTGGGCAAATTGCGGAAGTTACATAGCAGCTGGAATATATTATATATACCAATTAAATATGTATAAAAAAAACTATGCCCTATGTATGCATATAAAAGATAAAAAAGCATACAAATTGGCATAATACTTATACAAAATTTCAATTAGGCAGACTCGCTATAGATAACAGGAGGATGTAGGTGACATGCCACAACAACACTCATAGCAAAAGGAGTTGCAAAGGAATTTCACAATGCAATAGTGCTATAGCGGCTCTAAATATGTTTCAACACCCCCCATCTACCTTCCCGAAAAAAGGAAAATCCCTCAGTATCAAAAAGCCAGATATGGAAATCAGTTTTCATAAGCAGTAAAACTGAAATGTAACCACAATAGTAAAGACAAACTCACATCTTGATAGGCTTTAGCTTCAGCAGTATCATCCATAAGTTTCTGAACATCATCAATGTTTATCTCACTTTGTATGGCTTTCATTGCATCATTACCAGCCTTCAAACTTTCAAACACAGCCTTCTGCTTGCTTGCCAGTTCAATATCTGCTAACTGAAAATATGCAATGTTAATGCACAATAATCTCCTCTGATTATTAAAAAGAAACAGACTATTGTAAAGCCATAAAAGATGCAAACATGTAACAGTGTAGTTATTACTGTTGGACCAAATAGAAACAAAAACAAAGACAATATATAAATGGCAGAATAATAATATAAAAATATTACTTGCTGCTCAACATTTATAAGCCAAGTATCAACTTGCTTCAACAATTCTTCTTGCGTCTTCTTTTTCTTCAGTGCTAGCAAGGCCCTGTCCTTCTTCTTTTCACGAATCAAATCTCGTGCAGCTTGTTTTTCTGCTTCAATAACTGCATCAAGCTGGAAAACACGAAATGATAAAACAAATGAACTACGTAAGTACGGAAACATATTGTACTTATTAATTAAAATTTGATGAGACAGCAAATAAAATGTGTGAGCAGCATCATCGGCATTCGAACAAACAATATAATTCAACTGGCTACTCTTCCTATCATCATACTTGTTAGCATTTTACAGAAGTTTATTCACAAGCCAATTTACTGCACTTGTCTTGACAAGTTAGAAGTCTTTCTGAATTACCATGGAGTACGAAACAAAAATGAACAATGAACAAAGAACAAAGGAAAACAAACGGTTAAAATAAAATGAATGCCTCTCTAAACTTCACCACAAAAGACATGCATGAAAAGTAATGTTATCAATTGCAGATTGCAGAAAATGGTGGAAAGCCAATAATTTTGCTGCCTCGTAAAGTGAATAGTGTCACGGAAGTCACATACACTTGATATATATGAGTGTGTACGTATAAAAAATCAAGCTGTAAAGAAAACAAATATTGAATGCATAAAAGTTAGCATTATATTAAGTCAAAAGTTCAATAGACTGAAGAATTGTCAGAGATGGTAGGACCAAGCGGGATGCATTCCGCAACCACAACAATTATAGTGGCTGCAACAGCAAACAAAGTTGCAATCTTGGATTCAAAAAATTCCACCATACGATAGCTCTATAGCAGCTATTTAACAAGACTGATAAGAAATGCAATTAATATGCAACCACACATTCTCAATCGCATACCATGATGCAATTTCAATTAGAAGCATGCTCTATAAACACAAAAATTCAAAAAACATGCTGATGATGAGAAATATGTGTTGGTCTAGGTTGGAAAGTAATAGAAATTGGATCAGAATTATAAAGAAACTGAGGAAATTCCCCTGATTACAATATGATTGCAGAAATTCAAAGCCTCCCAATGCCAAAAGGCCTCGATCCTCTCAAATGACAAAATAACCTTCTCTCGGTTCTTCCTCCTATTTATAGGCAATATGCCTTATTTCTTATTATTCAGCCTCCTCATACAAATTCACAACAAACTCACTGAATCTAGCAATGCAGACTGAACTAACATTTTCCTATTAAAAAGTTCAGCTCATTTATTCTTAAATGGCCAGTGGATATCATATTAATTTTAATGGAAGATATTAAAGTGCAGGACCTGCCCACTGATTTTGCAGCAATTCTTATGAGTTAATTTCCAAGGGTTTAACATGGATAAGAGTTTGTAATATTATGAAAGCATACAATGTTTACTGTTATATGGTGTATTTGGTTAGAAGATTACTGCAGACACAGCAATTATATGCATAGTTGTGAAATACAATTCAGCCGACATTTATTCATCGGAACTAGCCATGGAAAAATTCAAGAAGACCCAAATTCATTTATGTGCATCTTTACTGATCAAAATCGCTACCCTACTGTCTTGCAACGATAAAATTCAATCACAGAAAAAAAAAATAATTTTGGGAATCAGAAAGGCCAACAATTATTTGATCGAAACTAGCCATGAAAAATAAAATCGAAAAGACCCAAATTCATCCATATGCATCTTTACTGATCACAGTTTTTGCCCTATTGTCTTGTAAAATAAAATTCAATCACAGAAAAAAAAAAAGATTTTGGGGAAAAAAGGAACACCTTCTGTTGATATTGGGCGAGTTTGCGCCTCTGGGTCTTGAGAGCGAGGATTGCTTTATCGACGTCTGTTACCTTTGGCTTCTTCACGAACAAATTACCCATCGATTATTCTGATCTGGATTTCCCTTTCCTTAGCCTACAATTGTCTCTTAAATTGTGCTTGGACTTCAATTGAATGATTTTTGAGAAGAAAGAAGGTGTATATGATTATATTATAGTTCTGTTGAAGCTGCAACGGAATCAAACAAACTCGTTGGTGCTTTAGTTTTACCAGACCAAAAACACACTTTTACAGGGTTTTGGTTCTTCTGTAAAACAACCTACACACCTAGGCAAAATAAGAAAAAAAAGTCTTCCTTCTCTTTGATGCAATGGAAAAATATATATTATTTATGAAGTATGATTAGTATATTAATAATTTTTTATACTTTTTTTTTACTGTTTTTGATATTTTTTGAGTTTTTTTTATCAAAGTTTTTCACTTTTATCATTTATATAATTTTTTTCATTTTTTATTGGTTTGTTTCTTCCATTGTTGTTTATGTGTTTATTATGTTTTTTCAACATAAAAATGATTTAAATTAATGTTGTAAGTGAAATCTGAAAAATAAATAAAAGTGAAATCATAAAACAATTATTTTATGACATTACATGTGCATAACAAATATTATAAATAAAACCATAAATAAAGAGAGTAATAAACATAAACATAATAAATTAAAAATTAAAAATAGAAAACATCCAAATTAAATTCATAAATAAATTACACATTACAAAATTCTGAATTACATACTGTCTCAATTTCTATTTACAACAATAATAATAAAAAAAAAACTTCATGTATTGAGCTCACCACTGAACTCCAGCAAAATCCTGTTGTAAGTGAAATCTAAAAAACAACTTTAATATCATATAACACTTATTTTATGTATCATGGGCAGAACAAATATTGTAAAGAAAACCATAAATAAAATAGTATAATAAGCACAAATATAACAGTAAAAATAAATATTCAGAGTCCTAAATATAAACATAAAAGTAAAAAACATTCAAATCCAAATTTACAATAACTTTAATTTTTGTAAGTAAAATAATTTAGAAAATATTATTTCATTACAATATTTATTTGAGATTATTATTTAAGCAGGAAATAAAATAATTTAGAATTTTTATTTATTTAGAATTTTGAAAACTTAGAAATTTATTAATTTTAAATTTTTATCTAAAAATGACATTAAATAATTTAGAATGTGAATTTATTTAGAATTTTGATTAATTTAAAAAATTTATTGATTTTTTATGTTTATCTAACGACATTACAAAGTTTTGGATTTTTATTTATTTAAAATTTTGAAAAACATAGAAATTTTATTTATTTTATATTTTTATTTAAGTAGCACATAAAATAAATATTATTTTGTATTTATTTAGGATTTTTAAAAACTTTTGAAATTTTATTTATGTATCACATAAAATAAGTTATGATTTGTGTTTATTTAAAATTTGGATATTTTAGAAATTTTATTTTGTTTCAAAAAAAAATTTAAGTAGATAATTAAATAATTTAGAATTATTATTTATTAATATTTTGAATAATAAAATAATTTTATTTATTTCAAATATTTTATTTAAGTAGGACATTAAATAATTTAGGATTTTTATTTGTTTAACATTTTGAATAATTTAGGAATTTTATTTTGAATAATTTAGGAAATTTATTTCTTGTAAATTTTTATTTAAGTATCACTTTCAATAATTTAGGATTTGTATTTATTTATAATTTTAAATAATTTAAATAGTTTATTTATTACAAATTTTTATTTAAGTACTATATTTAATAATTTAGGATTTGTATTTATTTAGAATTTTAAATAATTTAGGAATTTTTTATTGCAATTTTTTTTATTTTAATATGACATTAAATAAACCGTCATGTAACAAAATTTGAGAAAATAACAATAAACCGTCATGTAAAAAAATTATTCATCCTAAAAGGCGAGTAACTTTAATTTAATTATTTGGTATGTTAACATCTATTTCAAAAACAATTTTATCGTTTTCTTTGAAATCATTTAACCTACAAAAATTCTTTCATTCCGCTCAAGTTTTGTTGATTTAATTGACATGTTTTCCCTTACTATTATAAATAATAATATAATTTATATAATT
>Ga0123342_1009983_pt1 | contig 11068 bp, 7 predicted proteins | sample Turbeawhitnodule_FD_89960 | JGI IMG/M metagenome (GOLD analysis project Ga0123342, IMG submission 89960) | Root nodule microbial communities of legume samples collected from Mexico - Turtle bean Mexico white nodule | ecosystem: Host-associated > Plants > Roots > Nodule | place: Mexico: Nepantla... | reverse complement strand
CAAACAGCCTCAGTATGACCATATTTACCACAAAAATTGCATGTAATAGTGTGACTACTATTAAGACTATGAAGACTAGGGTTTTCATTAAACATTGTCGAAAAGATTTTTAAAACCAATCAACATTTTGAAAGAGAACAGAAAAAAATAAAAAATAACCAAGAACAACAAAGAGGGAAATAAAAATCAGAGAGAAGTGCAGCAGAACTCTTCATTCGAAGAGCTCTGATACCATATTACGAAGTGGACTTTAAGCCTAACTCAACCCCATAAAACTGGCTCAATAAGATGAGGTTTGCACCCACTTATATACAATGAAAGGTCCTTATCTCTAGTCGATGTGGGATCTCCAACAACTATTTCTTTAACAAATTAAAATTATCTTTTAATTAACAAAAGATTTAAATAAGCTTTCTTAAGTATTTATTAAGATTAATCTAAACTTCAAGAGGAAAGACGTATAAATAAAAATAATAATATAATAGACACTTTATACAAAACTAAGTTTTCTTTGTTTAACTTTTTTAAAAGTGGACTCATAATATATTGCAATATGAACAACTTAAACAAAATCTCTCTATTTGATGAAGACAATTTAGTTGAGTGTGTTGTGGACTTTGTAATAGACCTATACTGAAATAACCTGCACCAATACACAAGAGAGAACAAAAAAAAAAAACAAATTAGTAGCAACACACTATATAAATATAAAGCAGTAGTTAAACATAGTTAAGATAATTTTCCCCCTAGAAAACACAAAATGTAGTTTAAAAAGTATAAATCGAAATTTTTGAAGAAATAAAAGTAACAACACACTTAAAGAAATGAAATGTGAATCCTAATTGTCCTTAGCAAATTTGAGTTTATTAATTATATCCTGAATCACTCCTATCTGATTATCCAAATATAGAAAATTTGTAACACATAACTAATAGTGATATTTTTGGTCAATGGTCATAGTGTCTATCCTTATCAACAACATATTCTCAAAAGGTGATAATGGAATACCACGATCAATAGGTGAAAAGTAAGAATCATTATATTAGCAATAATGTCAATGTCTTGATTAGTTTGTGTTGTTGGGACCAACTTCATCAGCATTATTAGTTTTTGATGTAGTAGAGTCATCTTCATTATCTTTGTTCATCTAATGATCACATTTTATGAAGTGTCACATCGGTGATTTCATTGTGATTTTAATCACCTCAAATAGCTCTCCCCCAATATTTACTCCAAAATGGATAAAAACTTAAATATCAACAAAACAAAAGAAAATTTGTATTCTGACAATCTTTTGGATTTTAGGATGTGATTTTTGATGACATAAATTAAATTAATCTTAATCCTGTTATGGATATAGTAAATTAAAACGTGTTCCTTACTTTTCCTAGGTGTTATCTATTAAACAACAATGAAACCCAACCATCTTTCTTCAAGTTTAAGTCTTCTGGCATGAAAATCCCTGATTGAGACAAAATATTTCTTTACACAACTTTTGAAATATTGTAATTTATTGAAGTTCTTAGTAGCCCCAATATTATCTTTATTGACTTGCACTCCTTCATAGTTGAGTATAGGATTTTCTTTCCATATATCACAAGTGATTTCAAGATCAACAACACCTTTGACTTAAGACTTCACAATATAACCTTCAAAAGTTCAGGTTAAGGTAGATTGATAACCACTCAGTCACGTATTTTTTTCAAACAAAAACTAAGCTTCCCCTGATGTAGTATAGGAATAACTTAGGTAAAATCCCCAAATACGCATCTCATCTACATTCAAAAAAGAAAAGAGAATGTCAAACTCTTTAAAGAATAACTCGTACACAAAATTAAAAATCTCACAATTAGTGTTCGGTTTCATGTCAAACCCTATCATCAACATTACAAGTCTCAATCATAATAAACTTGGACATAGTATTAGAGCATATGTTGAAAGACAAACCAAACTTTTTTACAAAGTCCCTAGAGGTAAAATTGGAAGGATATAAGTTATAACTTCCCCAAGTACCCATAAGTGCTAGGGATTGAGGATTTGGGAAATTTGTTTTTCCTTTTCCTCTTGACAACATTTGGCTCAGACACTTCATTAGAGTGAGTTCACTCTTAAAGAGCCAGCCACGACTATTCTAGCCAACGCTGATAACCATTATGTTGGCATTAAAGGAAGGAAGAGAAAGATTTTCTTCTACGACATTCCCTTCTTAAGAAAAAAAGTCCATAGGACTAAAGGATAACTAATATCCAATGACAACAAACACTTTACATACTAAAAGGTTATTTTCGCTAGAAGAATCAAAAAAAAAAAAATAAGAAACCATTAGAAATGTACCTAGATAAAAATGACGGTGAATGGTGACGAAAAATACTAAATGCTCTCATGAAAGCTTAAAAAAAAGGTAGAATGAAGAGGAAATAATGTAAGAAAGCTATCTTCTAATATAAAGTAAAATGAGCAGTTAAAACATTTCAATTTTAGAAACAAATTAACGGGAGTCAAATGTCATGTCCTAGAAAAACATGGTACAAAAAGGTGAAACATTAATCGTCAAAGATGTAAAACCCCAATATTAATATTGATAATCTTTTATTAATTTATATTGAAAATCACACTATTATGAAACACATCATATTGACTTGAAATACCGAATAAACTTAGTTTCTTAAAATTTAAGGTCACACAGCATCAATCTTTAAAAATATTATAAAAATACAATCTTAAAACTAATTACTCCAAGTTGATATTTAATAAATACTAAAACTCTTCTATGAGAAAATTATTAAATAATAACTAAATTTAAAAACATAAAATAATTAATCATTATATTAATTAAATTAGATACTAATTTAGAAATTAAAAAATTATTAATATCTAATGTGATTTTTATTATTAATAAAATATTATAAAATAATTTTTAAATAAATATTTAAATTAGTTATTAAAGTTTTAACTACTAATATTTGATATTCTAAATTAGTCTTTATTAGTTTTTAAAAGATTAATAGAAACTAATTCAGAACATAAGTAATTAATAGTTAAAATCTTATTAATTAATAATTAAATATTAATTTTAAAATTATTTTATAAATTTTTATTATTAATAAAAACTATTTTAGATACTAATATTTTTTTAGTTTATAAAATAATCTTTAACTTAGTTAATATAATAACTAATTATTTTAATTTTTAAAATTAATTTTTATTTAATAATTTTTTGGTAGTATTTATTTATCCACTGAAATTCACTTGTATGAATTTTGAATTGAATTTGTGAAACTTATATACTTGACATCGAGATATTTAGATATATATTTATATCTAGAAGTACATAACAAAATATTTATCTATTATTTAAACAACTTATATAATAATAATAGAAATTACATACTGAATAATCAACTATATAAATTAATCTCGTAGGAAGTACTTACTTATTCCTACAATGTACTAATATTCATATACTTTATAAATTCTCTAATTTTTACTAACAGTATTGGAGAATCTATTCAATATTCAACAACTCTCTTATCAATCCTTAAAAAATTAAACTTAACTTTCTAAATCACTCTTCCTGTTTAATATGAAAGACAAAAACCTACTAAAATAATTATGCAATTAATAGAAAAATTAAGTGTAAATTTTATTTTGAAAACTGAAACACAAATTATTACCATGGTTCATATAAGACTCTATGCAAAATTTGACATAGATTATATAATACTAACATTAAGTTAATTATCATAATCATAATAACTATTACTATTACTGAAAAAGAAAAAAGCAAATATACAAACGTTGTCAGGTTTTATATCCGTATATTTTTTTACGTTGTGTAATAATACACATACGTATTACTTTTATTTTATATGATTTGTTTATTAAAAAAAATTAAATATATTTTTATTATATATTGTATTAAAATTATGTTAGAATAAAGAATTTGTTTATATAGAAGAATAAAATATTTTAAACACTTATTGTAAATAAACATGGGTAGTTATTTTTCTTTAATGTAAATGAGACTCTGTTCTCACTTCTGTTACTTTCTTTTATGTTTCTAATTTTCTTTATTATTCTTAATTTTTCTTCTTCTTTTTACATTGTGACTAATTTTGTACCGTAACTTTAAAATATTATCAAGGATAAAATAAAAAAAATAATTTGTATTTCCATAAAAAAATAAAGAAATATTGAATGGGATAGAGAGAGAAAAATTATATTTTGGTTTTATAAAAAAATACTAAAAAGAGAGAAGTTTTTATTTTTAATTATGTGTAAATAAGGTTTAATTACCTTATTGGTTGTCATAATAATCACATGTACATTATGCTTAATGTATAGTTTACTTTCCTAAAAGTTGAACATAAGCCCAACATTCACCACTGGATTTATATGCCTAACCATACATTTCTCACCAACCCAATAATGGCTGCACCTCCCTCACCTTTCACTTCTACCATTCTTCCCCAACCAACAATTGCCATCCTCATACAAACAAATCAATGTATCATTTTTAGTGTATTAAATCATTAAATTATTAACACATCATTAACTAAGTATCATTAAATAACCCCACATTAGTACTATAATGTATTAATATTTCATTAATTTAATACACTTATAATTCATCATGTTCAATTCTTCATGTACAAACCATTTTGTTTTGTTTTGTTTTGATAATATCACCTTGCACACCAGCACGGGCGCAGTCACGGACATTCCATCACTTGTCTCGTGCTTCCGCGCGATGCAGCCACCGCAAAAATCGATGCGTGCGTTCATACGCACGCGAACGGCGTCGTCTTGGCGCCTAATTTTACTCTCACATCGGTTTGGAGAGGTACATGAAGATATCCTGCAGCGGCGACATCTGATTCGCGCTATGGAACTCCGACGCCAGAGTGGCATCCACGTAATTGTACGTAAACTCGCTGTTTCTCCTCTTCGGCTCGCTCTGCACCTCGCTGGCCAGCTCCGGCGACACCACCTGCTCCGAGCAGCTGGAGTCCGTGGTCAGTAGTCGCGGCACCGAGTCCGACGCCTCGAAGTACATGCAGTCCGCCTCTGTGGCCTCCGCGTAGGGTTGCGCAATCGGCGGCTTCTTGTCCTCCAATTCGAAGCACTCAATTTTGAGCGGTGGTTGCTTCTGAACCGCCGCGCCTTTCTTGTTGTATATGCGACACAGCACCCAGTCATCCAGCTGCAAAATCAGAACCACGTGCACACATTTCTCATCAATTTCTTTCTTTCTAATTTTTAATATCCCTTATTTTATCTTATTTTATTTTTCTCGTGATTAGTTTGTATCAAGTTAATTATCGTAATCCGAAACTTCTTGATGTGTGAACCAATGCAGCAGTAGCATTTACTAAAGGGCAAAACAGTAGTTTGGTAGGGAATGGGCTTTATAATGGAGAGAGAAAGAGGGTGTATTAGTATATCTACCCACCCTCAAGCTGTTTTTTCTGCGAACGGAACGATCCACGTCGGCGAGACGATACTCGTGCATGATCCAGTTTGTTTTCTCTCCCTTGGGCGCTTTTCCAGCGTAAAACACCAACGCTTTTTTTATCCCAACCGCTTTCGGTTTACCAATCGGTTTATCTGCTCCAGTTGCTTTCCAGTACCCGGTTCCCGCGGACCGATTCGGCCTCGAACCGTTCGGGTACTTCCGTTCCCTCGGCGTGAAGAAATACCACTCTTTCTCTCCGTACAACGCCATTCCTACACACAAAAACCCTTATTTAATCATTTCACAGTTAAAATATTAAAATAATAGTAATTTGAATTTGAAATTTACCTGGGAGATTCCAAGGGTCGTATTTGTAGAGGTCGATTTCGGCGATTATGGGAACGGTGATTTGTTGGTTGACGCATTTCCGGCAGAGGTAATGAACGACGAGTTCTTCGTCTGTGGGGTGGAATCTGAATCCCGGGGGAAAGTCAAGTTGCGGTGCGGTCATTGGTCTTGCTGAAAGAGAATAATCGGAAAATTATGTGGTGGCGGCGTTTGAAAGTCGGAGCGTGAGGGAGAGAGGGGAATTTATAGGGTGAGGATAGGGTAGGGTTTGGGTTGGGATGGTGAGGAGGAAGGACACGTGTCGAGTGTTGAAGTGTGGTGCGTGCGTGTCCAGAAGTCACAGCAAGAAGTTTAGTCACTGCTTACGACATTAGTTTGGTTTGGAGTGGGGCGTCGTGTAATGCTGTCGGTTCGGACCTACCCCTCTGTCTTCCTAGGGATTCGCATCCTCTCTGCGCACTCACGGTATGTCTTAAATTAATTTGGCCTTATAAATAGAAATAACATTATTTAAATAAACTAAAAATTGTGTTTCTTAAATATTTCAAGATTAATTTAACCTTACTCATTTATTTAATTACTGATAAATTAAATTAAGATAATTATTACCTTTACATACTAAATTATTTTATTATAATTAATAATTAAAACTTAATTTGTAATATATTATTATTAACGATCGGTTTTGACCTGCTACTTTATCACTCTTAATTTTTATTGATGTTATATTAAAAGTAGTAGTAAAAAGGTACCTGCACTTTCACTGTATTCACAATCACGTTCAATGTTAGGAATATACTAGCAGTCGCTGAATAATAAATAATGCTTCAGGCATGCCAAATTTAGATGTATTAGTCTTTGTTGCTGAGAAAGAAGGAATGGACGATAAAAAAACACAATATCTTTTGATGATAAATTCTATGTTTTCCTTACAAACTTTTTTTTTTCCTTTTTATTAATTGTAGAAGAGTTTGTTGGACATTCACATTTATTAAAGATATAAATATTTTATAATATAAATGAATATGAATTTTATCTCATAAATTATAAGATTAAGTTAGATTTAAAAAATTTATTTCTTATTATGATATAAAGTGTTGAAAATTCCACAAAGTATTATGAACCTATTTTATAAATTTGAATTAAAGCTTAAAACCTATTCTTAATAAAGTTTAATAATGTATTATTTTTTATGATAAATAATATAATAATGATGATGATCAAAGAAATGAGTAGCAATGAGAGGATTTTTTTTTTATCTGAATGAATATTGTAGATGATGTAGATTAAGAAAGTTGATAGAGATGGAAGTTTAGAGCAGATAAACATTGTTCCTTTTCTTGATCAAATTTTTCTTAATGAGGAAGAAGCATTTGCCTTTTTCTAAGAGATATGTATATTAATAGGGGTTTTCAATTCCAAAACGTAGAGTTATCAAACAAAATGAAATCGTAAGCAGACATGATATTTTTGTCATCGTGACAGAACCGCTTTGAAAATCATATAACATCCAAGGAACAAGAAAAGAGACAATAATCAAAATGTGAATGTAAAGTTCATATAGGTATTGCATTAAGTACAAAAAGCTTATAACATATTTTCACGTGAGTGATGGTTTACGAAGTTTGTGTTGAACATAACCATGTTTTGCTATCTTATATGCAAGTTTACATAGGAAACTTTTCCCACAAATACCCATAATTTTTAAATAATAATAATAACCATAATAATAACGGTATCGGTGAGAGTCGCACGATCGATGTAATATCTCGGACCCCAATGATGAATCGACTGAACATAGCCAAAGCATGCGTCTATCATGCCGACCGATAGCTCAAGTCCAATTACACCCGATCGAGGTCAACAATGTTAATTCGTGATTAAGAACTAGGTAACTTAGCCCTAAACACGGTCCAACCCCTTAACCTGGCCCAACAAGGAAAGTCCACCACAGGTAATATAAATAGTGCACATTCCAAGAAACAAGTAAGTCATTATCTACAGTACTCTGACAGCCGAGTGTCGACCCCTTTTGCTGACTTGAACGCTGGAGTGCCTTCTACAGGTACCCCCATTCAGTGTTTGCGAGAAGACCGATGATCGAGGATACGAAAGAAAGGTGAGTAATGAGCGGAGGAGGTTGGAGAGCAACGCGACCGACCAACAGGAAGGAAGAAGACGCATCCTCTCAATAGTTCTCCAGGCCCCAACCCTTACATGAGAACAATAACCATAATAATAATAGTAGATAATATCAAATTTTGATGTATCTACTAATATTATTTAGTGTTAAAATTAATAGAGCCAAAGGACTAGATAAAGCATAACAAAGCATTAGATGTATGTCTAAGAAGCTTAAACAAAGTCTTTAAGAGAAAAGTAGTTTAGATGTAGTCTACTAAGAAGGATACACAAAGTCTACATGAAGCGTCAGATGCATATTAATCATAGATGTAAGTGGTGAATGGATATTAAAGTTAGACACAATTTATAACGTTAAGAGAAGTAAACTAATCAAAGACAAGCATAAAGCGTCAAACAAAGTTTACATGCATTTAGATAAAATAAACACCACTTGAAAAGTAGAGAAAGTCGTGTATAAGAACCAAATACACATGAAGTAGATGGTTAACATATGGAAATTCCAAGACACATTATTAAATGTGAGAACAATTCTTACAAGTTGACTCATTCACCCTAAAGACAATTTCGACACAACGAACCTATTTTATATGTTTGAATGCTCAATTTGTTACTGTGAAAAAATACAAAAGATAGTTCAATGATAAAAGTATCGTATGTAAGCACGTTGAGTGTAGCTTGCCAATGAAAAATCAAGCAATTTTGTAAAACACTAACACAAAGGACATGAAAAGTACACAAGCTAAAATGGTTCGTTTAGGATGTCCATAAATAGAAACAAATCCCAAGTGGAAATAGTTTGATTCATACGTGATTATTGTGAAATATTGTATGTCAAAAGATTCACAAGCTTCCATTGTTATATTTGTAAAATCTTCTTTAGTGCAAGGAATGCTTAGGTTTTATATCTTCTCATTGAGAGATTCTTTGAAACACTTTAATTCATATTGTATTGTCAAGAGTGACACTATGTACTCGATCAGGAATGTCATATCATTCTTTATATCTTAGTGGAAGATAAAAGAATAGTTAGGAATGACTTTGTGTACTCGTCGTAAGTTTGAAGTGACAATTAATACTACTTGTAATCTTTATTATTTAGTGAAACCCTTGTCACCAAACAAAGGAGAACAAAACATAGTTTATTTCGAGGCGAGTCAATATAAATGAAAATGTTCATTGTTATGTTTTGTTAGTTGTATATAAGCTCATGTTGGTCTTATTAGAACTCTGTGAAAGTACTTCAAAACTATTTGAAAACCACTAATCATTATCTAATAGATATCATGTTGCAAAAAAAAATTTCAAACCATTTTTCAAAGCTATTCAAACTTCCTTTTTAGAGCTAACAATTTATTTCACAATTTACCGTGTCATTGAACTTGAGAAAACTATGAAGCATGGTTGACTTCCATTTATTGAAAAAGATATTCAAAATATTTAGAAAGAAATAGTTGTATCTTCTTACACATTGTGAAGACAAAAAAAGTTGTTCCAAATTTCAGTATGCATATACATTAGATGGAGAAAGAATGATAGAATATATTATTTTATCTTCAACTTCTGGTTATATTAGTACAAAATCATGATGTTGTTATGTTTGATACTAAACAAGGTTAATTATTATAAATTGATATGTAGAATAATTGTGGGTATGATTAATCATTGAAAAAATATTTTTTTAGTGTACAGTCATATGAAATAAAACAATATTTGCATTTTTTTGGTTATCTTGATGTGACTATGCTTTTTTGTACACATATTTTCATTATTAATTATAAAAACTTTTAAAACTTAATTTTCTTTCTAGAATTTTATACTTTTGATGAAGAAATTGCCCAACATTATATTGACACATCAAGATCCATGGATGATATAAACAATCTCAAAAGAATAGCCATAAACCAAAATTAACTTTTGTATATGACATATTACTTTTGACTTTAGTAGTTGATTTAATGCTATACTTTGTGAGAAATATGCAAAATTCTATGTTGATTTTTATGAGCTTTATAAGTTGGATTTATGTGAAGATTTTGATTGTTAATGGGCATACGTTATTGTCAGGTACATGTTAAGACACTAGACGGTCTAGTAAACTCCATTTGGGATTGGATGACTGCTAGACGTTCCTCAATGGCTTGAAGAATGCCTTCCAAGTCTTTGGATTGAGGTTTGAGAGGCATGGAGGAAATTAATGAAAGCACCAATGATAAGATTTTGCTACAATGTCTACTGAGAGCTAATGAGTACTCAAGAAAACGATTACTATGGTAAAAATTTGTTGGATTCTTTATTCAGAGCCATATCACTCAAGTAGGTGATATTTCTTGGTTACATGAGACTTGAGCTTACGTGAGCACATTTACTATTATATATTGACCATCTACCCCATTATATTACATAATCTTCCATCCAAATAGTGTGTTTTTTTTCTCCCTATTGGGCCGACCAATGGTATTGGCCCTGCTTTAACAAATTATCATAAAATTGCAATACATATAAATTTTACAAAGTATTAGGCATAATACTACTACATATTCTTTAAAATAAAATATTTAATTTTTATTAAAAAAATATAAAAAAGTTTTGAAAGTAAATATTTAAATTATATATTTCATCTAAATGTTTTTATTATTTTCTATATTAAATAGTTTATATGATTAATTTTACATACTTTTATATAAATTTTATATTAATTTGTTTCTTTTTTTTCCTCATATATAACATGGAAGTTGAACATGATAAATAAAATTATGGGTTGTGAGGAGAAATGATCAAAGTTTAGTTAAACTAGCATTTGCTACTTTTTTTTTTCTTGTTATTTTTCAGTCAAGTTTTAACTTTTTTTTTAAAATGGTGTATTTGTTGTGAGCTTGCATTTTAATTATTTAAATTATGTTTTTCTTTATTAATTTTGAAGGTTAATTTTTTTTATTGTTAGTGAAGTATGAAATGTTAAACAAATTTCTTCATTTCATTGTATTACATGGAGTGTTGAGGGATGAGAAAATATATTTAGTTACTTTTAATGGATACAAGTATATATATATATATATATATATATATATATATATATATATATATATATATATATATATATATATTTATATATTTATTTAT